>Ga0137403_10000726_pt1 | contig 40356 bp, 29 predicted proteins | sample CZOMad2_1_16fung_FD_122057 | JGI IMG/M metagenome (GOLD analysis project Ga0137403, IMG submission 122057) | Vadose zone soil fungal communities from Angelo Coast Range Reserve, California, USA - CZOMad2_1_16fungal (Hybrid Assembly) | ecosystem: Environmental > Terrestrial > Soil > Vadose zone...
AGATCGAGCTTTTCGGCAAAGAGCGAATCGTAGTCCTCGAGTTCCAGCCCGAAGAGCGGAAACGCTTCGATGAATGAGCCGCGCCCGGCAACGATTTCCGCTCTTCCGTTCGAAAGCAGATCAAGGGTCGCGAACTCCTGAAACACGCGCACCGGGTCGGCTGCGCTCAACACCGTGACCGCGCTCGTTAGGCGGATCTTGCGGGTTCGAGCGGCGGCAGCGGCGAGAATCATCGTTGGCGCGGAATCGAGAAACTCGCGCCGGTGATGTTCGCCGATGCCAAACACATCGAGGCCGACCTCGTCCGCGAGCGTGATTGCTTCGAGCAACTCGCTGAGATGTCGGGCCGGATCGACGGCCCGGCCAGCCGCGTCAACGGTTGCCGCTACAAAACTGTCTACGCCGATCTCCATTGCTTGGTGATTCTTGTTCAAGCTGTAACGCGCTGTTGGAAGAGACCGGCGAAGGCGGAGCGGACGCTCAGGAAGACAACAAGCCACAGCACCGTCACCAAGAGGGCCAGAGGCAGACCGCTTGGGAGCATCAATATGTGAATGAGCAGAATATTGACGATGATCGGCGCCAGTAGCGTCAGGGCGAGCGGAACGTAGCGATTGAGCAGGAGCAGAACCGCCGAAATGATCTGGAGCAGAAATATCGGGACCAGATAATGGGAGACGAAGAGCGCCCCCACAAACTGACCGGCCGTTCCGGTAGGAGGAGGCGCGGGAATGAAGTGAAGGAATCCGTTCAGTCCGAAGACGAGAAAGATGAGGCCAAGAAGAAAACGGGCGATGACAATGGTGATTTTCATGTTACTTTCTTTTGTTTGATACCAAGTATATTGACATCAATATATCTGTCAAGGAGCAATTTTGAATGAAAAAAAAGCGAACCCGGCAAACAGAAGACTCCTCGGGCGTGCATCTCTGGCTCGTCCTCATGAAAGCTTTTCAGGCGCTGATCCCGCACGCGGCGAGCAGCATCAAACGCACAGAACTAGGAGACTCTGATTTCCGCGTCCTCGAAGCGCTCCTTCATAAGGGGCCGCTCCCGGTGAATACGGTGGGTCCGAAGGTCTGGCTCACGCCGGGATCGATCAGCGTGGCGGTTGATCGGCTGGTCAAGAAAGGGCTGGTTTTGCGCAAGGGCCAGGCCGAGGACCGCCGGGTGCGCCAGGTGGAACTGACCCCGAAGGGACGGGCGCTGATTACGCGCGGGTTTGGCGAGCACGCCGCTGCGATGGAAAATATCGCCACCGTTCTTTCAGAAAACGAGCGGCTGACCTTGCTGCGGCTCTTGAAGAAACTGGGCAAACACGCAGACGAAACTCGCAAATAAGAATTAGCCCTCAGGCCAAAACCGAAGAGCTTAGCAGATCCTCGATCTTGATCGGCAATTCGCGCACGCGCACGCCGGTGGCGTGGTAGGTGGCGGCGGTGATGGCAGCGGCGATACCGGCCAGGCCGATCTCGCCGATCCCACGGGCGCCAAGTTCGTTGATCTCCTTGTCGGGAAAGTCGACGAAATGCACGTCGATCGGCGGCACGTCAGCGTTTACCGCCACCATGTAGTCGGCCAGGTTGCTGTTGATTGGCGCGCCGTTCTGCGGGTCGTAAGTGGTGTGTTCCAGAAGCGCCATGCCGATTCCCATCACGACTGCACCTTCGATCTGGTTGCGCCCCGCCAGAGGATTTAGAATCCGACCGGCATCGATGACAGTCACCACGCGACTGATCCGCAACCGGGCAATCGCCGGCTGCCAGGTGACTTCGACGAAGTGACAGCCGAACGAGTGCGTCGAGAATTTCGGTTCTGGATTACCAAACGTCGCTTCGGATTTGCCGCTGCCTGTGACGAGACGGACGTTAGCGCGTCGGAGCAGGTCCGCGAACCCCACGCCCTTGGCAGGACCGTCAGCCTTCGCAAAAACCTTGCCGCCCTCGAAAACCAAGTCATCGGGTTTGCGTTTCTCGAACGGTGAGCCCGGGGTTGTCGTTGCGATCGTCAGCATTGAGGTGATCGCGTTGTCCGCCGCGGCAAAGACGGCGGGGATCACCGACCCGGTCACCATCGATCCACCTGAGATGGGGCCGGCCGGAAGGGAGGTATCGCCGAGCGCCACTTCGATTTTGTTCAGCGGCACCCCGGTCTTCTGCGAAGTGAGCTGCGCGAGGATCGTGTAGGTGCCGGTCCCGATATCCTGCGTGCCGCACGCAACGCGGGCGGTACCGTCGTCGCGGAGCTGGACGCTGGCCTCGGCCGGAAAGCGTGCGGCGACCCATGCACACCCGGCCATTCCCCAGCCGAGCACCAGGCCATCGCGCTTCACCGAGCCCACCTCGGGTTTGCGCTTCGACCAGCCGAACTTTTCCGCGCCGAGCTCGAAGCACTCGAGCAGATGACGGGACGAGAATGGAATGCCTAACGACTCGTCGATCTTCGGTTCGTTGAGGACGCGGAGCTGGACGGGATCGATCTTGAGTTGATCGGCCAGCTCGTTCATCGCCGACTCGGTCGCGTAGAGCCCCGGCACGGCGCCGGGGCCGCGCATGGCGGTCGGTGAGCCGACATTGCGCCGGGCGCGCCCAAATTTTACCCGGAGATTTGGGACACTGTACTGGAAGGCTGTCGCCTCGCCGCAGTCTTCGTGATAATTATCAAGGATGGCGTGGTGGTTGACATAATCGTGCTGGAGCGAGACGAGCTTTCCGTCACTGGTCGCGCCGAGACGCACACGTTGCTGGGTGCGCGGGCGATGGCCGACGGTTTGGAACATCATTTTGCGGCTGAGGACGAGCTTGACCGGCTTGCTGAGCTGGCGCGCCGCCGCGACCGCCAGTGCGCAATGCGTCCATGGCCATAGCTTGCTGCCGAAACCAGAGCCGACAAACTTGGTGATGACGCGGACGTTCTCTGTCGGCAAGCCGAACATCTGGGCGAGGATGCCTCGAAGATTGAAGATCCCCTGCGACTCTTCGTAGATCGTCAACATCGAGCCCTCCCAAATCGCGGTCGCCGCCTGGAGCTCGATCGGGTTATGGGTCTCCGTCGGCGTGACGTAGGTTTGGTCGAGCTTGACCGGTGCGCTCGCGAAAGCGCTGTCGGCCTCGCCGCGTTCGCTTTGCACGCGCTTGACCGGGACGAATGAGGTTTCAACTACGTCCGGCTCGTCATCCGCTTGGAGGTCGTTTTCGACGTTGTGCTTTTCCTTCGCGTAGGTCGCGCGAACGACATCTGCCGCAGCTTTGGCGCTTTCGAAGGTGTCGGCTACAGCGAGCGCGATGTATTGGCCGTAGTAGCGGATGACATCATCTTCGAGTGGCGGACGGCGCTCATCGATGATGCCGTCGAACCCTTCGCCTTTAACCGATCGAAAAATCTTCCCGATGTTTTCGCGATGAAAAATCGCGCGCACGCCCGGCATCTTCTCAGCCGCTCCTGTGTCGAGTTTTGTCACGCGGCCGCTGGCGATCGTCGCCTCGACCGGAACTGCATAGAGCATCCCGGGGAAATGGAAATCGGAGGCGTACTGCGCGACGCCGCTCACCTTCAAGGGGCCATCTACGCGCGGCGTCTTGCGGCCGATCGGTGACGTCGTTGGCGTTTCCTGGGTTGTTGGCATGTTCGGTTACTCGTCAGGCAAGCTGAGTCCCAAGTTTCAACGCGTGGACAAGACAGCGTTTGGCCAGCTCGACCTTGAAGCCGTTTTCGCTTTGCGGATTGGCGCCACGCAAGGCCGCTTCCGCCGCTTTGCGGAAGACGTCTTCCGTCGCCGATTGGCCCGTCAGTTCCTGTTCGGCTTCAGTCGACCTCCAGGGCTTGGTTCCCACGCCACCAAGCGCAATGCGAGCGCGCGTCATTTTTCCGTTCGCCACCGTCACCACTACGGCGGCCGAGGCGAGCGCAAATTCATACGAAGCGCGATCACGCAGTTTTAAATAGAGCGAGCGGCTTCCAGGCGCCGGTGGCGGAAGCGTGACGTGCGTGATCAGGTCGCCGGGTTCCAGCACTGTCTCACGGTGCGGAGTGTTCCCGGGCAAGACGTGGAAGTCGGCGATCGGGATACTTCGCTCACCCTTGGTCCCGCGCACGTGAATGGTCGCTTCGAGCGCGGCCATCGCCACGTTCATGTCCGAGGGGTTTGTGGCGATGCAGTGTTCGCTCGTGCCGAGAACGGCCAAAGAACGGTTGGCGCCTTTGATGGCGGCGCAGCCTGTCCCGGGCTCGCGCTTATTGCAGGGCACATCGGTCGCGCGGAAATACATGCACCGCGTCCGCTGCAACAGGTTGCCGCCGGTGGTCGCCATGTTGCGAAGCTGGGCCGACGCCCCGCTCAGAAGCGCTTCGGAAAGGACGGCATAGTTCTTTTGAACTAGGGGGTGGTAAGCCAAATCGGAGTTGCGGACGACAGCGCCAATCCTTAGGCCGCCATCGGGAAGGGCTTCGATTTTGTCGAGCGGCAGGCGGCTGATGTCTATCAACGTCTGCGGCTGCTCGACATTCAATTTCATGAGATCGATCAGCGTCGTCCCGCCGCCAATGAACCGAATCTCCGCGCCTTGCTGCGCGGTTTTCGCCTTGGCCGCCGCGGCCACCGCCTGAGCGGGATCGCTCGCGCGCGTGAGTTTGAAAGTTTTCATCCCGTCTTTTGCGGCTTGGCATTTTGCCGCACACTCTGAATCGCCGCGACAATGTTGGGATAGGCGCCGCACCGGCAAATATTGCCGCTCATCAATTCCTTCACGTCGGCGTCCTCGGGCCCGCACGGTTCCTTCAAAAGCGCCACGGCCGACATGATCTGCCCGGATGTGCAATAGCCGCATTGATAGGCATCGCAGGTAACGAAGGCAGCCTGCACCGGGTGCAGATTTTCGGGCTGACCGATCCCCTCCAGCGTTGTGATCTCCTCGCCCTCGTGCATGGCCGCGAAGCAAAGACAGGAGTTCACCCGCCGGCCATTAATGTGCACCGTGCAAGCGCCGCACTGGCCATGGTCGCATCCCTTCTTCGATCCGGTGAGATGGAGATGCTCGCGCAGGCAATCGAGAAGCGTGGTGCGCGGGTCGATCCGGAGATCGTGCTTCTTCCCGTTAACCCGAAGCGTGACCGGAATGGCGTCCTTCGAGTCGAGCGATGGTGCTTGATCTTTCACGGAACGTTGCCCGAAAGCCGTGGTAACAGGCCCCGCCGTCGCCAACAAGCCAGCAGTGCCTAAGCGCGAAAGAAACGTGCGACGCGTAGATCGGCCGAGCCCAACCAGATTGTCCGCTTCAATCCTTTCGTCGCTCTCGTCTTGATCGGACATGCGTTCCTCCTCGCGATAAACCGCAGATTAGATTTTCGGCCGGCGCAAACCTATAGAACGGAAGGTGGAATTATTTTTGCCACTTAAGAAGGAGAGATGTCTCCTCCTTTTGGATGAGCGCGCCGCGCACCTGCTTCGGCAAAGCCGTGACCGCAATCTCCGTTCGACCCTCGTTCTCGGCGGCAAGATAGATGGCGATGGGTGCTGGAAGATTGACGTCCATATATTTGATCATTTACCTTTTCCGGCATCACGCGCGCGTCCAGAGGGCTGCGGCCGAGTTCCCGGCTTCCCTTTCGGAATTTTCTGGCCTGAAGTACGACTGTCGCGGAATCCAAGGAGCTTGCGCCGCTGGATCATGTGCGCCACTGGCGGGGGCACCATTTTCTCCCAACCGGCACGGCCCGCCGTGAGTTTCGCCAGAACGTCGCGAGAAAACAGGGAGATACTTCCTGCCCGGCCCCGATCTCGCCAAAGACGCCGTACTTGCTTGGATCGAGATTGACCTCGAGCGCCTTCTGGTGGGTATTCGGGGCTTCGCTCTTTGCCGGCACCGAATTCGGGCCAATCTTCGCGGGATTGGCAATAATGTCTTTCGCGCTCATTCGATCTTGCGGGTCTCGAAATCAATGGAGCGCGCGTGCTCGGGCCGTCGAAGGTTGAACTCTGCGCTACGCAGGCGGGCGAAGTCCGCTTCCGTCGTGCCGTCGCCCAAGATCCTGTTTCCGCCTTGTGCGGCGAGTGCCAACACTGCGCTGTGGCCATTAAGATCCCAACCGAATATGCCGGCCGACGCGAGGTCTTCGGTGGAATCGAGTCCCTGTGTCTCCTCTTCCCGGTAAAGAAAATTGCGATACCAAACCGGATCGCGCAGGAAGAACGCGTTTGTCTGCGCCACCACTGCCGGGACGCTGGGATACGAGCGAAAAATCAAATGCTTACCCTGCGAATAGCTCTCGAAGCTGAAGGCATCGTTCTCTCGATGGAGAGAATGAGAATCGCGACCTGAAAAGAACAGGCGCACCTTTAGTTTTACGCGTTCATTGGTGTGGCCGATTAATTTCCACGCCAGCACAACCGAAGAACTTCCGCGAGGGATGAAGATTTCCTGTTCGACCGCGAGCCTGTCCGTGAGCTGGAAGAGCCAGCGTGGCCACGGCGTCGATTCAAACTTTATGAAGCGCGACCCGCCGTCGGGAGAAATGACATCGGGTGCGTAACGGTGCGAAGTAAGCGAAAGAGTTTCGCTATCGAACTCGACCTGGGCATCGAAGCCATTCACGAGGACGAGGCGACCGGCATCCGCGAGCGGCAACGAGTGATAACGGCGCGTGCGAATTCCTGAAGCCGTCCCGCTGGCAAAGCCGCCGGATCCGTTTGGCTCTATCCATTCGTCTGCAGAATGCGCGAAGTCGTTCATAATCGCCGTGAATTTTGCAACACCAGCACGAGAATCAGGAGAACAAGGAGAGACAAGGTGTTCACGAGCTAACCGCCCACTTTGTTTTCATGCTGCGCGCGCAGGTAGATTTCGTTCAATGCCTGCGACCAAATCTGGGACGCTGATCGGCTTGGCCAGGAATGGGTGTCCGTGGATTTGCAGGCGCTGTCCTGCCTCGGCTTTCGTCACAAGAGCCGTTAGAAAAACAACCGGTGTTCTGTGCAAGGCCGGATCGGATTCAATCCGCGCGGCGACTTCACCGCCATCCGTTTCCGGCATCGCAATATCAAGAAGGACAAGATCGGGCTTAACGCGTTGCGCTGTTTGGTGAGCCTTCGCCGGTTCGTTCTCCTCCCAAACGGAGTAGCCCCCGGTCCTCTCCAGCGCGAGTTTGGCAGAGTGAGTAAAATCGCGGCTGTTATCGATGATTAAGATGCGCGGTTTCTCTTTAGACTCTTGAATTGGCCCAGGGAGAAAGTCCGCTTCTATAATTCTGTCCATAATGTTTGGCTTTCGTTTAGGCTGGGGACTGTCGAGATCGTCCGCGGCGTCCAGCTCTTTGCGGTAGCAGCCACTCCGGCACGAAGCGTTCTGATACCTCGCACAATCCGGTAGGCATGGATTCCATGGTCCCGTCTCGACTCGTTAGGGAGGGAATCGTTACTACTCGTATTTCCAAAGCGTGCGGTTTCCATTCGTTGGTTCAGTGGTTGAGCAAGAGAACGGCGAGAAAGCCGATCACCATCCCGAGCACAGGACTGAGAACAGCTACCCAGAAGGAGACGTTCCAGCCTGTGTCGGTCATCGTATCAGATCTTGTCTTGGCCATCCTTGTTAGTTACTTCCCAGTTTTGGCAACTCCAAGGCGCGCAGCGTGTCCACGTCGGGACGCCCGGTTACACTCAATCCGTGGTCGCTTTGATAACGCATGATGGCGCGGCGGGTTTCCGGGCCGAAGACGCCGTCGATTTCTCCCCGGTAATAGCCTTGACGCGCAAGTCGTTCCTGCGCGGCGGCGACGGTTGAATCGGTGTATTCTTCGCCTTGGTACACGCCGGAGTCATCGTAGCCATAGGGCCCCGTGTAGTAATCGGAGCCGTAATAGTCGTCCGGATACCAATACGACCCAGGATAAAACCCTGAATCGAAGATGAACCAGGAACCATTGATGAATCGGCAACGATGTCCATTCCACCTGTGCTCGCGGCTTCGATCCCAATCACGATGCCAATTGCCCGAATGCTGCGCGACGACGTGACTTCGCCAGTTCGTCGGGAGATTGTTTCCACTGCGGACCTGGGCTGCGCCATTTCCTTCGCGTCGCGGTTGGGTGATCACGCGATTTGCTCCACTCGAGGACCTGGCGAGACGATCGCCGCGGTTGATATTTCCGTGATTGAACTGAGTCGCTCTGATAGACGCGCCTCTAATCGAGTTGATGTAGGGTTGACGAAACGCCGCCGACGATGGCATTTGGACGCCGGCTAACGAGGAGCGCTGGCTAGAATGAAGCATCCGACCGCCGCCGAAATTTCGCGCCGGCATGGAATGAAAGGATCGAGCCGAACCAGGTCCGGGGTGTCCGCCGCTGCTAAAACCACTACCACTGAAGCTTCTCCCGCCACCGCGAGGGCCTCCCGCTTGCGCTTGCGCGATCAAAGCCGCGCTCGCAAAAAGCGCGACCCAATAGAATTTGGTTTTCATGTTTTGATTTGCTTTCTGTTTTCCGAAGTCTCCTGATGGTTCGCTTCGTTGAATTCAACGATCATCAGGTTCCTTGTCTGATCTGCCTCGTTAGGCACTTTGAAATCGCTATTTGCTGGGATGCGGGTCCATCGAGCAGGAAAGGCCGAGTCTCTTTCTCGCGGGAGGTGACGCATTCTGCCCAGCGTCACGACCATCCGAGTCCGGCCATCGTGCGGCGGCGCCCATTCCGAGCCGCCCGGAACCGCGACCGTCGATACCCGCACTTCTTCCGTTTCGACAGCCCTGCTCCTTGGGCTCTCGTTCTTATCCGGCAGGGCCGGAGCGACCGCGTCGCTAGTCGAAGCGTGGAAATTGTTTTTGATTCCGCGCTCTTCCTGGAGGGCATGGTGCCTCTGGAACCGCTCGACGATATCCATGACATTTTCTTTCATCGTGTTCCTTTCGTTGTTGGGTTTTGAAGACGGTTGATGGCCGTTGCAGCGCTGACTTAGCAGCCCGCGTAAGCGAGGGCCGGCTGATAAATTTCGATTTCGGTAAAGCCGTGCGGCATTGGCGCATGGTCGTGTCGCGTCTCGGCCGGTTGCAGCCCGAGCTTGGCGACGTGCGCTTCGACAAGGTCCGGCAAAAACAAATGAGGAAATTCCGACAACTCCCATGCGTTTGCTTCCTCCTCGTCGAGGACGAGTTGGATGATGTCACCCAGGCCGGGATAAGCCTGCTCGTAATCATGCCGCAGGTGTTGTTTCAGTTCCGAAACCGCACCGGCTAATGTTTGGAGGAAACCTGCGCTTCGCTCTGGTTGCTGGTCAGCTTGCATGGGGTTGATTCCTTTCGGGTTGTAGTTGACTGGTCGTCTATGAAATTGGCAAAAAAAGAGAGTTACGAATAAGCAGCGTGGACGTGTTTCACGCCCAAAACATCCATGGCGACCTGTTTGAAATCGCGGATCAATTCGACGTCGTTTTGAATTCGCGCCTGGGTGAGCGTGCCGTGATAGCAAGCGAAGAGCATCTTCGCTTTCGCTTCCGGGTCTGGCGCCTCAATCAATCCCTGTGCGTGAGCGTCTCGGATCGCGGACTCGAAATATCTTATCTTGCGATCCCAGATGCGGTCGACGGTATCGCGCACGCCCTCGTCCTGGGTGCCAACTTCGCTGCCGATGGTTAAGAGGGGGCATCCGAGGATGGACCCGCAGGCCTTTTGCAGCTCGGCCAGACGGTCGTGCACATATTCGAAGTAACGATCAAACCGCTCGAGAGGCGGAACTGTTGGAGAAAAAAGAGCGTCCATATTCGTCTTGTTCTTGTTCCACTCTGCTTCCAAGGCAGCGGCCGTGAGCTCGGCCTTCGACTTGAAGAAATAATAAAAGCTCCCCTTTTTCGCGCCGGCGCGTTCGCAGATCGCGTCGACGGACGTAGCGCCATAGCTGTTGTGCCAAATCAAATCTAACGCCGCGTCGGTCAGGCGCTCTTTCATGTCACTTACTCTAGGCATGTCCGCACTTTTAATCGCCTTGACTGATTAGTCAACTATTTTTGCCGAAAATTTCGAAGCCAAAACCTTCGCGTGGGTCACCAGCGTGCCGTCGACATCAGCCAGCACCAGCTTGATCGACACCATCCGCAAGGGAAAGAGCCGCTAGGCAGGCTCCGCTGTTAATGGTGGATCTGATTGGGTCGGTGCAGGCGCTTTGGCGCGGCGCTCTTTGAACCACATGATCACGACGTAGAACACCGGAGTGAGAAAAAGACCGAAGCCGGTGACTCCGAGCATGCCGAAGCAGACGGCGGTGCCGAGGGCCTGGCGCATTTCTGCGCCGGCGCCGCTGCTAATTACCAGCGGGAGAACGCCGAAAATGAAAGCGAAGGAAGTCATCAGGATCGGACGCAGCCGCAAACGAGCCGCTTCGACGGCAGCGGCGAAGCGATCTTTCTTATCACGGTCCTCGATTTGCTTGGCGAACTCGACGATCAGGATGGCGTTCTTGCAGGCGAGCCCGACCAGCACGACAAAGCCGATCTGGGTAAAGATGTTGTTCTCCATCGAGCGCAACCAGACGCCCCAGATCGAGCTGAAGAGACACATTGGGACAATGAGAATGATCGCGAGTGGCAGCGACCAACTCTCGTAAAGCGCCGCCAGCAGCAGGAAGACAAACAGGACGCAGAGCGGGAAAATGTAGATTGCGCTGTTGCCGGCGAGCTTTTGCTGCAGCGCGATCTCCGTCCAGTCCGTCGTGAAACTGGTAGGCAGAATTTCTTTCGCGAGGCGGTCGATGGCGGCGAGAGCGTCGCCCGTGCTGGCGCCGGGCGCGGGCTGGCCGCTGAGGTCCGCGGCTGGGAACATATTGTAGCGCGTGACCTTGTCGGCGCCGCTCACTTCCTGGACGGTCGAGACGGAACCGAGCGGAACAATTCCACCCGAAGCGTTGCGCGTTTTGAGCAAGCGGATGTCGTCGGGCTTGAGGCGAAACTCGGAGTGGGCCTGTGCGGTTACCCGGTAGGTGCGGCCGAAAAGCGTGAGGTCGTTCACGTAGGTTGAACCGAGGTAGGTCTGGAGCGTGCCGAAGATATTGCTGAGCGGCACGTTCATGCTCTTCGCCTTCACGCGATCTACATCGAGCCAAAGTTGCGGCACGTTGGCGCGGAAGGTCGTCAGGTTGTTGGTCAGGCCCGGTGTTTGATTCGCTTTCGCCGTCATGGCGAAAGCCTGCGTTTGCAGTGCTTCGAGGCCGGCATTGCCGCGATCCTGAATGAAAAGGCGATATCCGCCGGCGTTGCCAATCCCAGCCACAGGCGGCGGAGGGAAGACGGCGACCAATGCTTCAGGAATTTCGGCGCGGACCCGCGCGTTCATTTTCGCCAGGATCGCGGGCATTTTCTGCTCGGCCGTGGTTCGCTCCGAGAATTCCTTGAACGGCAGAAAGACGCCGGCGGTGTTGGTCTGATTCCCGCCGAAAAGATTGAAGCCGGTGAATTCAACGGTGTTGAGCACCCCGGGCGTTTCGCGCCCGATCTTCGAGATCTTATCTACGACGGCCTGGGTGCGATCGAGCGACGACGCGTCCGGCAACTGTGCGTAAACGATGCCATAGCCGCGATCCTGCGTGGGCAGAAAACCGCCCGGCACAACTTTGAAGCCGACACCGGTCAGGAAGAGTAACCCGGCGTAGATGAGCAGCACGACGACCGCGAGCCGGGTCAGCCGCCCAACCGTATTACCGTAGGCATTCGAGCTCCAGGCGAAGACTTTGTTAAACCCTTTGAAGAACCAGCCGAGCAAGCCATCGATCAGGCGCTGGAACGAATCCTTCTTCGCGCCGCGCGGCTTGAGCAGGAGCGACGCGAGGGCCGGCGAAAGGGTAAGCGAGTTCAGCGCGGAGATCGCGGTCGAGACTGCAATGGTGAGCGCGAATTGCCGAAAGAATATGCCCGTGATGCCGCTGATAAACGCGGTCGGGATAAAGACCGAGCAAAGCACGAGCGCGATCGCGACCAAGGCGCCACCGACTTCGGTCATGGCTTTGCGCGCGGCGTCCCGCGGGCTCAGACCGTCTTCAATGTGATGCTCGATCGCCTCGACGACGACAATGGCGTCATCGACCACGATGCCGATGGCGAGAACAAGCCCGAAGAGCGAAACGTTATTGATCGAGAACCCGAAGGCCGACATCGCCGCGAAAGTGCCGATCAACGAAACCGGAATGGCAATGAGCGGAATGAGCGCCGCGCGCCAGGTTTGGAGAAAGACAAGCACGACGAGAACGACCAGCGCAATGGCTTCGAAAAGCGTCTTTTGCACTTCCTGGATTGACTCACGCACGGAGACGGTCGGGTCGTAGATAATTGTGTAGTCGAGGCCGACGGGGAAACGTCGCTTCAGCTCGTCCATCTTCTTCCGCACCGCATCGGAGGTAGCCAGTGCGTTCGAGCCCGGGAGTTGGAAAATGGCAATCGCGGTCGCCGGCTTTCCGCCGAGCTGGCTGTTGACTGTGTAGTCGCGGGCCGCGAGCTCAACTCGCGCGACATCGCGCACGCGCGTGACTTGCCCGTCGGCGCCAGTCTTGATGATGATGTCGCCGAACTCCTTTTCGTTCGCCAGCCGGCCCTGCGTGCTGACCGTGTATTGAAAGGCCGTGGCGCCTTTCGGCACGGGCGGCGCGCCGATGATTCCCGCCGCCACTTGCACATTCTGCTCCTGAATCGCCGTCACCACGTCCTGCGCGGTGAGTCCACGCGAAGAAATCTTGTTGGGATCGAGCCAGATCCGCATCGAATATTCCCGCGCGCCGAAGACATTGATGTCGCCGACACCATCGACACGCGCGAGCTCGTCGCGAACCTGAAGCAGTGCATAATTACTGGTGAAAAGCTGATCGAGCGACCCGTCCGGCGACACGAGGTGCACCACCATCGTAATGTCGGGCGACTGCTTTTTCGTTGTGACGCCGATGCGCTGCACTTCGGGCGGAAGGATTGGGATCGCGATGGCGACGCGATTTTGGACCAGGACCTGGGCCGTATCGAGATTGGTGCCGAGCTTGAAAGTGATGCTCAGGGTCATGTTGCCGTCGCTCGTGCTCTGCGAAGACATGTAAAGCATGTTCTCGACACCGTTGACCTGCTGCTCAATTGGCGTCGCCACCGTTTCCGAAACGACCTTCGCGTTTGCGCCGGGATAATTGGTCGTCACCTGAATGGTCGGCGGCGCGATGTCGGGATATTGCGCGATGGGCAGGGTAAGGAGCGCAATCGCCCCAACCAGTGTAATGACGATACTGATCACGCCGGCAAAGATGGGCCGGTCGATAAAGAAGTGAGAAAAGTTCATGGCGCTTGCACCTGAAGATGTAAGGCTCTCACTTTGGCTTTTCGGATGGCGCGGGGCTGGGCTGCTGTGCCGGCGGCTCTTCCGGAATGGGCTGAACAGGCATCCCTGGCTGGATCAATTGCAGGCGCGTGGAGACCACCTTCTCACTGTCTTTCAGCCCACTCTTCACAATGCGTTTGCCCTCAAACATCGTTCCGGTCTCGATAGTGCGACGCTCCAGCGTGTTGTCCGGTTTCACCACGAAGACGTACTTCACGCCTTGCTGTGAGCTAATAACTTTATCGGCAATAAGAGCGGCTCGATAGGACGTCGCGCCGGCTACCCGCACCCGCACGAAGAAGCCCGGGGTGATCAGATTAGGGTTCCAGTTTTTTAGCACCGCGCGAGCGCGGACCGTGCCCGTCCCGGGATCGAGGCGGTTGTCCACGAAGTCGATGTAACCTTCGTGTGGAAAATCGGTCTCGTTGCCGAGCTCGACGAAGGCCGGAATCTTCGCCGTTCGCGCGCTCACGCGTTTGCCTTCTTCGCTCAGTTTTACGTATTTTAGAATCGCGTTTTCGTCCGCGTCGACCTTTGCGTAAATCGGATCGACTGAGACCACCGTGGTGAGCACGCTTTCCGCGCCCGGCCCGGGCTGAACCAGGTTACCGAGCGTAATGCGCGCGTCGCTCACGCGACCGTCGATGGGCGATTTGATCTGGGTAAACTCCAGATTCAGCGCCGCGGAGTTTCTCGCGGCTTCGGCCGAGGCGGCTGCGGCGGAAGCACCTTGGTAAGTAGCCGCCTTCTGGTCGAATTCACTGGCCGAGATCGTATTCTTAGTCCGCAACTCCTTCGCGCGATCCAGTTCGATCTGCGCAAGTTTCAGCTGCGCCTGCATGCGTTCGAACTCGGCGGCGGCCCGATCAAAGTCCGCCTGATAAGGACGCGGATCGATCACGTAAAGCAGGTCACCTTTCTTGATGATGGCGCCGGCTTCGATATGGACCTCGGTAATATACCCGGAGACACGTGGGCGGATCTCGACCGACTCGACGGCCTCCAATCGCCCAGTGAACTCATCCCACTCGTTCACCTCTTTCTCGATCACGGTTACGACATTGACCGGGAGCGGCCCCTGCTGCGGCGCGGAGCTTTTCTTGCATCCAACGGCCGTCAAAAGGACCGACAATATTCCAACTCCAATAAACAAGTTTTTCACGATGGCTTTCATTGTGGTGTTGGTAGTTTGGTCATTGCAGCTTTTTCGATGAGAGCGGCAACCTCCTTCGGCCTGGAGATGTAGACGCGATGCTCTTCGGCCTGCGCTGGGAGCGCGCAGCAGGTCAAGAGCAGTAATGCGACGGAGAGGGACTTGATAGGAAACATTGCCGTTAGAAACACGAAGAAACAACTCCACCATCCACGCGCAGAGCTGCGCCAGTGATGGCTGAGGCGACTGGACTGCAAACGAAAGTCACTAATCGAGCGACTTCATCGGGCGTCTCAAAGCGCTTGAGCAGCGAGCTTGGGCGAACGCTCTTAAAAAATTCCTTCTCGAAGGTCTCGAACGATTGACCGCCGCCGAGTTGCTTCACAAGCTCTTCCACGCCGTCAGAGTGAGTGGGCCCTGGAAGAATGGAGTTCACGGTTATTCCCGTCCCTCCGCAGTACTGAGCCAGGCCACGCGACACCGCGAGTTGAGCGGTCTTGGTCATGCCGTAATGCATCATTTCGGAGGGAATATTGATCGCGCTTTCGCTGCTGATGAAAATGATGCGCCCCCAGTTCCGTTCCTTCATGCCGGGCAGATATGCACGGCTCAGGCGCACGCCGCTCAGGACGTTGACTTCGAAGAACCGCCGCCACTCTTCGTCGGCAATTTCATTAAACGGCTTGGGCTCAAAAATTCCCAGGTTATTGACCAGGATGTCGACTGCCGGGAAAAGCTTGATCAAGTCTTCGGTAGCTGTAGCTGTGGCCAGGTCTCCGGCGAATCCCTCGACTTTCGCCTCGGGCCTGGCCTTCCGAATTTGTCCCAAGGCGGAATCAACGGTGTTATCCGAACGTCCATTCACAATTACGCGAGCGCCTTCCGCGGCCAGTTGGCTGGCTATGGCGAAACCGATGCCCTTGGTCGATCCGGAAACTAAAGCAGTCTTATCAATGAGTTCCAGGTTCATGAAGTAGAGACAGGCTGGGCCTGCCATCGGCTGCGTAACTAAGGCTCTTGCTCAATTAACTGCTTAAAATTCAAAAGGTATTCCTCCGCGCTCTGGCCGGAGATCGAAGGATCGAAAACGGAACGCAACTTCAGGGTGATCTCTGTAGCAGTATCGGAAAGCGGCTCGAACGAAACTACACCCAGTCCCACGCCATCCGCGATTGTCCGCCAGGCTACCGTGCGCTCAGGAATTTGCCGTATGACCTCGATCACACCGCGCTGCTCCTTCCCGCCCCGATGATTGCTGAACGAGAAATGTGTGTCGTCGATTCGTTCGACGTTACCGAGCGAATTGATAAACTTCGGAAGCTCTTCGAAGCGCAACCACCGTTCATAGACTTCGGCAACCGGCGCATTCACGACGATTGATTTCTCGGCGGCGTTCATGGCGGCCGGTTCGTCCCGATGGGAATCGTTAGGCCCAGGAGCGCCCGTATTCATCTTTTGAAATGGTTCGGCTCCATCCGTCCGTGTAGTTGAAGAGTGTCATGCTCAAGGTGAGCAACGGATCGTGACCCCGCGCGGAGCGGCGTAAGAGTCTGCGCCAGAATTCTGCGAGACTGTTTCTGCGTTGTTGCTGGATTTTCATAATCTTAGTTTTTGGGGGGTGAATCAATGAGCCAGGGCTGGCCGGTTGGAGCGGCGGGATTTCACAAAAGCGCCGTGGCGAACTGCGAAAACCCTGGCCAGAGAACCTCTGAGCGAAGTGGAAAGCGTTTGAGCCATTCGTCGCGACCGCGAGTACCAACCGGGCGGAACGTCCGCCAATAACTCCGCCCGTTGCACCTCTGGAGATAAGCCGAGCGCTTCGCACACGTTCAGGAAGGAGAAGGGCCAGGCGAAATCATTCGATGCGACCCAGCTATAAGCGTCTCTGTGCATCTCACGCCCGACGCGGTCCGGGGCTCCGCGAAATCTCCGTAAGTCCTGTTTCGCCTGAGCAAGGACGCCCTTGGCTAAAGCAACGTGAGATCCGGAAATCGCCAACGCTTCCGCCGTTTCATCGCTCTGGATCGTGTTCATCATGCGAAAGATTAATCCTTTGCAAGAGTCCCCAGCCATTGAGCATTGGACGGAATTATTTGCCCTGCCTGCGAATGAGACCCACCTCCTTCCTTAGGAGGAGAGAATAGTTCTTAGTTGAGAGCGTAAAGCTCCGTGGGAGCCACGCTCCTTTACGGAGTTGATAGTTGGTTCCTGCACGCTCGCGGTCACTATGTTTAATTTTGAAAAATTAGAGGTTTGGCAGAAATCGATTGCTCTAGCTGATGTGATCTACAGTCAGACCCGGAGCTTTCCCGCGGACGAACGGTTTGGTTTAACCAATCAGATGCGACGATCGGTCGTTTCGGTGTCTTCCAACATCGCGGAAGGATCGTCTAGAAGTTCAAAGACTGATTTCGGACGCTTTATTGAGATTGGGACGGGCTCCGTCTTTGAACTGGTTTCTCAGTCGTTTATCGCCCGGCGACAAGACTTCTTGTCGGAAGAGAATTTCCAAATCATCTACAGCGGCGCGGATGAAATTGGCCGAATGCTTAGCGGTCTGCGAGCATCGCTCGATCGACAGTAAGGCTAAGGCTCTCCGCCTCTTCGCAACTATCAACAATCAACTCCGTAAAGGAGCGTGGCTCCCACGGAGCTTTACGCTCTCAACTAGGAACTCTCTTTCCCTCCATAGGGAGAAATCACGACAATCTTTGTCCCTTTGCCGCGCGCGCTCGTGACGCTCAGAGCGCCGCCCATCTGGGTGACGCGCTCTTGCATTCCGGTAAGACCGAAACCGTCATGATTCCCGTTGATCTTGAATCCGACTCCGTTGTCTTGAAGCTCCAACCGGACTTCCGTGGCATTGAAACTTAGCCGAGCTTCGAAGCGTGTGGCATGGGCGTATTTGAGCGTGTTCGTTAACGCTTCCTGCCCGATATGCAGCAGGTTTTCCTGGACCAGCGGCGAAAGTTCACGTGTCTTGCCGCGGCGTTGGAACTCAGCGTGAAGGTCTGTGCCCGCGGTGGCGTTCTTGATGACTGTTTGGAGAGCCTCCCAAAAGGTGGCATCCTCGAGCGCTTGTGGGCGCAACGCGCGAACCGACCGGCGCGCTTCATTCAAACCTGCCCGCGCTAGGTCCCGAGCGCTTTGGAGATGATGAAGGGCCTCCTTCTTGTAGCCTTTGGCCGCTGCGTCATCGGCCGCCTGCAATTGAACGATCACGCCGGTAAGGCCCTGGGCCAATGTGTCGTGGATGTCTCGCGCCATTCGATTGCGTTCTTCCAGGACCGCTGCGTGCCGGCTTTGGTCGGCAAACTCATTCAGTTGAAGGGCGAACATAGCCTGGTGAGCAAGCGCCTGCGCCAATTCAATCTCCTCTGGCCGATACGATGCTCGAGCCGTGTGGCGAATGCCGATGAATCCCTTCACCTGCCCGCCCACCAAAGTTGGAATCGTCAGAAACTTTCTGGTTCCCCTGGAGCGGAAATATTCTCGAAGAGCGGTGGACATGCGCGGATCGTTGTCTACGTCGTCGCAGACAAGCGGCACTCCGGTAAAAAACATCTCTTGAAGCCCTGCGTTGTCTTTCCACGAGAGCGGATCTTTTAAGAACGGATGTTCCGGCTCCACCGCGGCAAGATTTTCACCGTGCACGGCCGCGCGCATCACCAGTTCTTCCGTGGGTTCGTCCAGTAACCACAGAATGACGCCTTGCGCGTTCAAGAGGCGGCCAATTGTGCTCAGCATTTGCCCAATGAATTTTTCAGGAGGAGGCGCGGTGGCAAGAATGTCGAGGCTTTGCACCAACGCCTCGACTTGTCCGCGCGCGACTTGCTCGGAAGCCTGTAATGCGCCTTCCGCGCGTTTTCGCTCAAGGGCAATACTGGCCAGATGGGTGATCTGTTCAATGATCTCGAGTTGTTCCGGAGTAGGAGTGCGCGGCTCGCGATAATAAATCGCGAACGTCCCTAGAACCTTTGCTTCCGAGGAGAGAATTGGGGTCGACCAGCAGGCTCGTAACCCATGTGGCAAAGCGAAGCCGCGATGTTCCGCCCAAAGCGGATCGGTCGCAATGTCAGAAACGATCACCGGTTGACTACGATAAGCAGCCGTTCCGCACGAGCCCGCCAAAGGGCCGATGACTGAGCCATCGATCGCGTCGATGTAAGCTTGAGGAAGACTGGGCGCGGCCCCGTGCCGCAGCTGAGTGCCATCCAGCAACAGAATGGAAGCTAAAGCACCGCTGGACAGCTCCTCAACGAGCCGGCAGAGAGCGTCCAAAATAAGCGGAAGCGAATCGCCCCGAGCCACCATCTCGAGCAGCCGTTTTTCGCCGGCCAGCAACGCTTCTGCATGCTTGCGGGCAGTGATATCCACCGTGGTCCCGATATAGTTATCGATGTCGCCGGATTGGGTTAAGACCGGGCGACCCATCCCCTGGACGTTTTTTATCGACCCATCCGCAAGCGCGATTCGAAATTCCATGTCAAAACCGCTCTTATCGCGAACGGCTTCACCGAGGCCTCGCTCAATAAACAATCGATCCTCCGGATGAATCGTCTCCAAGAATAATTGGAAAGACGGCTCGGTTTTTTCCGGATCGAAGCCAAAGATCCTGAAGTGTTCGTCCGACCAGACGACTTTTCCGGTGGAAATATTCCAGCCCCAGGTACCGGTGTGACTGATTCTCTGGCCATCAGCGAGAGACCCCTCACTCCGCCGCAGAGCTTCCTCCGCGCGATCGCGTTCAATCGCCACTCGCGCGAGGTGTGTCGCTAACTCGATCAGCTCGAGGTCGTGCGAGTTCGGGCTTCGCGGTTCGCGATAATACATGCAGAAGGTTCCCAAAACTTTTCCTTCCGAGGAGAGCACTGGGTTCGACCAGGAAGCTCGCAGCCCATGTCTTAAGGCTGAAGCGCGATGCTCCGGCACGTCCCAAAGTGGATCGGTTGCAAGGTCGGAGACGATGACCGCCGATCCTCGATATGCCGCCGTCCCACACGAACCGGCGCAAGGACCTATGGGCAGACTTGCCATTTGCTCGGTCCATTCCCTTGGGAGGCTCGGTCCCGCCACGGAATCGAGATGTTGACCATCGGGACGAAGTAACAAAACAGAAGCGAGCGTGCCGGTCCGCTGCTCTTCGATCACCCGGCACAAGACATCGAGGATGCTGGCCAGTGGCACGCCTGTCGCGATCATCTCGAGCAGGCGTTTCTCACCGGTGAGCAACGCCTCCGCCCGTTTGCGCTCGGTTACGTCCTTAGCCGCGCCAACGTACTCAACGCTCGTTCCTGATTTATCCTTCACGGCATGAAATAGCATCTCAAGATGCTTGATCGATCCGTCAGGCATCACGATTCGATGTGCGTATTCGAAATCCTTCATCTCCCGGGGTGCCCGCTCCGTGAGTTGATCATGCGAATCAAGGTCGTCCGGGTGAATCCGTTCGCGCACCCGCTCGAGAGTGGGCTTGGTTGATGGATCCCATTCAAAGATTCGAAACACTTCGTCCGACCAGCAGATCTCGCCGGTGACAACATTCCAACTGAAGCTGCCAGTAAGGCTGAGCCGCTCGGACTCCGCCATATAGGCCCGGGCTTGTTGCAACGCTGCCTCTGCGCGTTTGCGCTCACCGTTTTCCCGGAGGAGCTCCGCGTTATGCCGGATGATTAGGCGGATCTGATACAGCGCCAACAGCAACAATACAAATACTGCCAGCGCGGCCACGCGAAACCACACGGTGTGATAATACGGCGTCAGAGCAATCGTGCCGACAAGCCCGGGAATGCCGGCTTCCGCGGACCACGATGGATATGCGATCGGGCTGGTTGACTTCTGCGACTCAAACGCGTTGGCAAAATCAACCAGGGCCAATGCAATTATCAGCACGACCAGTCGACTGCCGACTCTCATTCGCCAATTCACCTCGACATTCTCGTGACTAAAGCTGAATCAGGCCGCGCTGGTTAGCGGCGGCGATCGCCTCAGTTCGACTCATCACATTCAGCTTCGTGAAGATGCTCCTTACGTGCGTCTTCACGGTGGTTTCGCTAATAAAAAGATCCGCGCCTATTTCCTTGTTGCTTCTGCCGCGCGCCAGCAGCTTAAGCACATCGATTTCACGCCCCGTCAATGCATCCCCGCTCATCCGTGACGCCAGCTTGGCCCCAAGGGCGGGGGGAATGCAGGTTTCCCCGGCGTGCACTTTTCGAATCGCATCCAGCAATTCCTCCAGCGGCGCGTCTTTCAGCAAGTAGGCTTTGGCACCCGCCCTGACCGCCTGATAAATCTCTTCATCGGTGTCGTACGTTGTATGCACAATCACGCGCGCGGAAACATCCAGGTCGCGAACTTCCCGGATCACTCCAACGCCATTCAACTTTGGCATCCGCAAATCCAGCAGGGAAACATCAGGCCGATGCGCCGTCCACAAATCCACCGCTTCACGCCCATTGCTGGCCTTCGCGACCACGGTCATGTCGTCCTGCCGGCCGATGGTCGCCGCCAAACCCTCGAGGATGAGCGCGTGATCATCTGCGATCAAAAGCCGGATTTTGTCGCGGGCCGTAGTCTTGCGTGTCGCCGGACGGCTCGAGCCGGTTCGTTTGCGCACAACAGACGCTTTGGGTTTCTTGCTCTTTGCCTTCACCCGCGACCATTGCAAACGCTGGGCGTCCCGTAGCACAATCAAAATCTTCGCATCCTTCGTATGTTTCCTGGCAAGACTGCTTACGAAAAACTCGGCGCGCGTTCGTTGCCGCGTCACACCGTTTCACCGCTCGAAATCTAGAGGCCGATGGCAATATCAATTCGCGAACCGTGTGACGAGGGCGTGATCCGATCGGGTCGTGTTACCTCGCCATGCCCGAAATCATCCGGAAAATGGATTCTTGCGGCGACGATTCTGGGTTCGAGTCTGGCCTTCATCGATGGAACGGTCGTCAACGTCGCCCTGCCCGCGCTCCAAGAAGATCTGAAGGCCACCGTCGCGGGCCTCCAATGGGTAATCGAGTCGTACGCGCTGTTGCTCGCTGCGCTTCTGCTGGTCGGCGGTTCGATGGGCGATCGTTACGGACGGCGGAGAATTTTCGTTATTGGCGTCGCGGTTTTCGCCAGCGCCTCCGCCGGGTGCGGTTTCGCTTCCAACATCGGACAGCTGATCGCGGCCCGCGCCGTGCAGGGAATTGGCGCAGCTTTGCTTGTTCCGGGGAGCCTGGCGATCATTAGCAATTCGTTTTCCGAAGAAGACCGCGGCCGGGCCATCGGGACCTGGTCCGGCTTTAGTGCCATCACTGCCGCAATCGGTCCGATGCTCGGAGGATGGCTGGTCGAAGCCGTTTCGTGGCGAGCCGTCTTCTTCATCAACATCCCGATCGCGATTCTGGCTATTGCGATTTCGTTCGTTCATGTGCCCGAGAGCTCGAATGCCGCAAAGGAACGCCTCGACTCGGTCGGTGGAATTCTGGCAACGCTCGGTCTGGGTGCGCTCGTCTACGGATTGATTGAATCGTCCTCGAGAGGCCTCACGTATCCGGCTGTTCTTGCCGCGCTCATCAGCGGAATTGTTCTTCTGGCGCTCTTTGTCTTCGTCGAAGCCCGAAGTCAAAATCCGATGCTGCCGCTCGTCCTCTTTCGATCGCGAACTTTTACCGGTGCGAACCTGCTCACGTTTCTCCTCTACGGTGCGCTCGGCGGAACGCTATTCTTTCTGCCGCTCAATCTGATTCAGGTGCAGCGATATAGCCCGACCGCGGCGGGTGCAGCATTATTGCCACTAATTCTGATCATCTTCCTGCTTTCGCGATGGTCAGGGGCTCTTGTGCAAAAGTGCGGGGCTAGAATTCCGCTTGTTGCCGGCCCGCTCATTGCCGCGGTGGGATTTGTGCTTTTCGTGCTTCCTGGAGTTGGCGGCAGTTATTGGACAACATTCTTTCCCGCCGTCGTCGTCCTCGGAGTCGGCATGGCGGTGAGCGTTGCCCCTTTGACGACAACCGTCATGAGTTCAGTGGCGCGCGGGCGAGCCGGAGTAGCATCCGGAATCAACAACGCTGTTTCGCGAGCCGCTGGCCTCCTCGCGATTGCGGTCCTCGGAATTGTCATGCTGCATATCTTCAATCGATCCCTTAGCAGCCACCTGTCGAGGCTGGATGTCTCGCCCTCAATCCGCCAGTTTCTCAATGCAAATCGAAACAGCTTAGCCGGAGTCGCGCTCCCGGAATCGATCCCAGCCCAGACACGGGAATTCCTGACGGACGCAATCAACCACTCCTTCATCGACGGATTTCGTTGGGTCATGCTGACAGGCGCTGGCCTCGCGCTCGGAAGCGCAGCAACCGCCCTGCTCTTGATTCGCAGGCATTCGGCATCTTCGGCTCTCTAAGCCGAAAGAACTCTATGGCGCTCTAGCACAAATGGGCACACTTCCCCCAAATCGACTAAAAACCGGAGTAAGTCTGGCGGGTCGCTGTGCTAGGATTTGTGCTAGAATGACTGCGTTTCTAATCGCCATTCGTGGCGATTCGCAATTTTGCCAAACCCTGCATTTTCCCCTCGTAAAGACGCACTGCCTTGAATCGAAAAGCGATGTCTTGAAATCGATGATCTCGCAATCCTAAGTCTGGCGCGTCTGCCAATTTCGCCATCTTGGCTCAATGGTCATTTGATATGAAATGGCGACTTTATGCTAGGAATTGTATTAGAATCGACTGCACGCCCATCGGCGAACTCGCCAGACTTATCCTTGTACCGTGCCTTATCGGAAAGAGATTAGTTAGATCACTTCTGCGTATTGACTTAAAGGCACGCGAAGCCTGCTCTCCGCGAGAAATGTGACCGGGCTGCGCGCATTCAAGTCGGCGTCAATGATAAGATCGCCCACAATCTTCTGCGCGACGAGTTGCCAGTCCAGCAGCACGAGATCTACCCGAACATCCGGTAGCCTGGCAAAAGGCATGTTGACCGCGCCCTCAACCAACGCGACCCGGCAATGTTCGAAGATTTCAGTCATCGATTCCGGCGAGCGAAACGCGACCAGCGGTCCCGCTGAAGACAAAAACACAATCCCCGCGTTTTCCTGCTGTGAAAGCATGTCCAGGAGTTTCCGGATTGACCGGCTCTGGGCGTGGCAAAGCTCAACTTCTAGTCCCTCGTCTGCGGCAATTTCTGCCAACTGCTCCTCGCCGAGAACGGCAGGACTACTACCCGAACCTGAAACCACCAAAATCGAATTCAATGCGGATTCATTCCGCCAGTGGCGTAGAATTTCTCTGACGGCCGGCTCCCTCCGGATTTCGTATTGGCAAGGAATAGTTGGCCGCATTCCATCACTGACACCTATGATTCGCAAACCGAGGTCCTGTAATCGCAACTTGACCTGTTTAGCAAGCTGGCCAGGCTGAAACCAGACGATCGTGTCAACGTCGTATTTCCTGACGCGCTCCACAAAATCGGCAGCTTCTGGACCATCGGTATCCACTGTTTGAGCCGCGAATCCGCTGAGACGCAGCTCTCGGCGAAGGCGTTTCAGAAATAGCCGGTAATCCTGAATCGTGACGTACTTCGAAGTCATGCGAGGCAACCCGACTACACCGCGCACGCTAATCTTTCGGTCGTGCTGTCTTCCTCGCAGAAGGGTTTTCGACCCCCGCACGCGGCGAAGCAATCCCTCGCGCTCCAAGCGGCGATAGATGTCGGCTACTGCTGACACCGGAGTTCGATATTCGGACGAAACCTCCCGCATCGAATAAAATGTTCGGTCATTCTCCTCTTGGGTCGCGCCGGCTATATGTCGCAACGTTTGCAAAAGCGTTTCGCTTTTGTGTTCTCGACGGTCGGAGATTTTTAATTTCGGAAGGCGAGGAAGGTTCCGGGGAGATTTTTTTCGCGCCATAAAACTGCTCGCCAGCGGGATTAACGATTCTGTTCGGAACTGTTTCTATCTGTTCAGAAACTGTTTGTCTAGCATCGGTGATTTCCGGCCGCCTATAAGACCGTCCGCTTATGTCAGTCTTCTCCCGGAATTCTCTGGTTGCGTTGTTCCTCACCCTTTTTGCCGCAGCCGCGGCGGGCCAGCAGGTCGCCACGCCGACATTCAGCCCAAATGGAGGCTGGTTCCTGACGGAGAAAGCTGTGACTGTCACGACTACGACCTCGGGTGCAACGATCAATTACACGACTGACGGGGCGACGCCGACTTCCACTGATCGGACTGTAGTCTCCGGTGGTACGGTCCTAATCGATCGCCCGTTGACGCTGAAGGCCAACGCGACGAAGACGGGAATGACGCCGAGTTCAACCGCCGCTGCGGCATTTACGATTAGCGGCAAGTTGGCTGGTGGGCAGAGCCATTCCGTTGTCTTGCGCTCGGATGGGACAATCTGGAGTTGGGGCTCCAATTCTGTTGGTCAGCTATCGATTGGAACGACCGACAGCGCCACGCATACGGCGCCGGTTCAAGCAAAACTGAATTCAACCACGCTCCTTTCCGGAATATCTGGTGTTGCTGCAGGCGCTTCCCATTCCCTGGCTATCAAGGCTGCTGACGGCTCAGTCTACGGATGGGGCAGCGATTCGGCCGGGCAACTCGGCGATAATTCCGCGGCTACTCAGCAGCTCTATCCAGTTCAGGCGAAAACCACGGCCAACGGGAATCCACTCATAGTCGGAATCACGGACGCAGCAGGAGGCGCCGCGCATAGCATAGCCTTGAAGTCGGACGGAACCGTGTGGGCTTGGGGCAGCAACACGTCCGGTCAATTAGGTGACGGCTCAACCACCTCGCGAAAACTAGCCGCGCAAGTAAAGACTTCCAATCATGCGTTTCTGACGAGCGTCATCGCGATTGCCGCCGGCGACAACTTTAGCATCGCTCTAAAGTCGGACGGCACTGTTTGGGCATGGGGCATTAATTCCGCCGGTCAGTTGGGCATTGGCAGCACTACTTCGCAAAGCTATGCCGTCCAAGTAAAGCTCAGCAGTGGCACGGCCCTGTCCGGAGTCAGTGACATCGTTTGCGGTTCGGCCTTTGCAGCCGCCTTGAAATCCGACGGAACAATTTGGACGTGGGGTAGCAACACGAATGGGCAGCTTGGCAATGGCACAACCACGCAGGCGAATAATCCAGTCCAAGCCAAGATTAATTCTACAACCTTCATCGGGGGCAGTTATGCGCTGGCTGCGGGCGCGACGCATACCCTTGTTCTTAAAACCGACGGCTCCGTCTGGTCGTGTGGCCTCAACTCTTCAGGTCAACTGAGCATAAATTCGACGACACAGCAGCTGTATTTTGTTCAAGGAAGCGCAAGTTCCGGAGTTTTTCTTTCCGGCATTGTCGATATCGGAGCTGGCGGCAGTCACTCACTGGTCACGCAAAGCGATGGTACTGTTCTGGGGTGCGGATTGAATGCCTCGGGTCAAGCCGGGTATCCCACGACAACAGTCAATCCCACGCGTGCCACTGCCATCGCGAATTTCTTAATCATTAGTGCGTTTGCAGATCCCGATAACGACGGGATTCCCACTTGGAGAGAACGCGAATTAGGGACGAACCCTACAATCTCCGATACAGACGGCGATGGTATCCCTGATGGCTGGGAGGTTAACCATAATCTTAACCCCTTGGTGAATGATGCCTCTGCCGATCCGGATGGAGATGGATTCTCGAACCTCCAAGAATACCAGAACAACACTGATCCGTACGATTACTACAACTCCGCGCCCTTTACTCTAAATATCGTTAGCGGGAATAATCAGGCTTCTCCAACTGGATTTTGGGTTGGCCAGCCTCTCGTCGTTCGGACGGCCAATGGATCTGGTGGTTCTCTTACAAATGCGCCTGTAACATTCACACTCGCCCAAGCAGGAGGTGGACTAAGCTTGACTGATCATGGAACAACGGCGTCGTCGCTGAGTCTGCGGACCGACACGAGCGGTCAGGCGACAGTGTATTACCTGCAGCCGAGTTCGGGTACGAGCGGCGTCAACGTGCAAGCCGGAACAGGGAGCGTGCAACAGGTTAGTTTCACGGCCTCGTTCCTGAACATTCCGATAACGGGTATGAAGTTATGGCTTCGCTCCGACGCCGGAGTTACCAAAGACGCCAATAACTTGGTAAGCTTGTGGCGAGATCAGTCGCCGGCCGGTAATAATGCAGCTCAAGGCGTTATCGGGAATTCCCCTTTGTTTGTGGCGAATGGGTGGTCGGGAAAACCGGTAATAAGGTTCAATGGTTCGACCTCGTCGATGAACGGAGCAATGAGCCTTAGTTCGCAAATGTCTGTTTTCGCGGTGGCGGCAGAAGGCTCGGGAGTCGGTTTCAAACGCCTGATCAACAATGAGGGCCATTTTTATCTGGGAACGACTCCTGATGGCAACTTCGCGAGTTTTTATGGGAGTGGGACCTGGGGAACAACCCAAAGTCACCCATTTGCCCTTACCGCGAATCAGGTCACGATGCTCGAGTCGATCAACAACGGGAGTGATAGCGCTTACGTAAACGGACAACTGGTTGAAACCCGGGCGAATTCGATGACCGCTTTTACGAATGGTTTCGAGCTAGGTCGACATCCTTCTGGCATTCAATACTGGGATGGCGACATCCTCGAGGTATTGCTCTACGATGGCGCCCTCTCCACTGCTGATCGACAGGCAGTCGAGATCTATCTAAATCAGAAATACAACGTGGTCGTTCCTCCCGCTGGCCCGAGCGGCATAACGGCTACTCCGATGTCGTATGGACGGATCGACGTAGCCTGGACTGCCCCGGCCGGCGCCAGCAGCTATTCCGTGGAACGCAAAACTGGAGTAGGGGGAGCTTATGCTACAATCGGCACCACGAGTTCGGTGTCGTTTGCGGACGTAACGGTTGTAGCAGGATCGCAGTATTATTATCGGGTTTTCGCCTCCAACATTGCCGGGCAATCAGCCTACTCGGGGGAGGTAACCGCATCAGTCGAGTCGTTACCGGCCATTCCGACTTCTGGCATAGCATTTTGGCTGCGTGCCGAGCGTGGCGTTACCATGGACCAAACGAACCATGTCAGTTCATGGTTGGATCAATCCGGCCAAAACGTCGCCGGGACGCAATCTACCGCGGCAGTTCAGCCACTGTTCGTCGATAATTCGATGAACGGTAAGCCCGTGGTGCGATTTGACGGGCTTGATGACGTGTTGTTGCTGCCGAATTTTGCGAGTGCGCTAACTGAGGGCGAGGTGTTCATCGTCGCCAAAGCCTCGGCCACGCAGGTAGACGTGAGCACACTTTGGATGATGGGTGACGATTCAATTTGGAATCCGAACACGTATCCGGGTGGCGACGGCACGGTCTGCGAAACCTTTGGCACCAGGAACCAGAAATGCACAGGCGTTCCATCGCAGCCGCTGAACCAAGTCCACGTCTACAACGTGTCGTCAAAGACAGGCGAGTTTGTGAGCCGGTTCAATGGAATCGAACACTACCGAACGACGAGTAATACGGTATTTTTCCCTTCGGCGCCTCAGCTCGGGGGAGGGGTTTACTATCGACATCGTTTCGGAGGCGATATTGCCGAAATGCTCGTTTACGATCACGTCCTGACCCAGGCGGAAAGAGATGCGGTCACTGCTTACTACCAGGCCAAGTATGGAATGCTGGATTCCGATGGAGATGGGTTGGTTGATTGGAAGGAAATCGAGATTGGAACGGACCCTCATAATGCGGATACCGATCGGGACGGAATCCCCGATGCATGGGAATTCAATCAAGGAACAAACCCGCTGGCCAATGATGCTGCGGCTGATCCTGATGGCGATGGCTTTACCAATTTGCAGGAATACCAGAACAACACCAATCCTTTCGACTACTTCAACGGTGCTTCCTTTAGCCTGAACGTTAGCAGCGGCCAAGGCCAGAGTGCTTCTCCCGGCGTTTGGCTGTCGCAGCCTCTGGTCGTGCTGGTTACTAACGGGTCTGGAGTCCCCTTGGCTAACGCGCCAGTGACCTTTTCCGTTACTTCGTCCGGGGGCACGCTTAGCGCCAGTAATGGCGGCACTGAGACTTCTACTCTTTCCTGCCGAACTGACGCTGCCGGTCACGCGGTCGCGTCCTTCAAGACTCCGGGAACGGCTAGGCTTGCCGTCGTCAATGCCCAGACGGGCATAACTGGAAGCGTGAAGCAGGTGAGCTTCACAGCCTCGACCACAGATGCTACTTTTCCATTTATTGGCCTGAAACTCTGGCTGCGCGGGGACGCGGGCGTCGTCAAGGACGGAGGGAACGCGATTAGCAGTTGGATCGATGGCACCGGTTCCGGAAATGATGCCGTTCAGAACTCGGGGCCGGACCGGCCGCTTTTCGTTGATAACAATCTCAACGGCAAACCGGTCGTGCGTTTTGACGGAGTAAGCGATAGCCTTAATCTGCCGAACTTCGCCAGCACCTTTACGGAAGGCGAAGTCTTTGTCGTCCTTAAGAGCACTAAGACACAACCGGGAGCAAACACGCTCTGGATGGCGGGCGATGACTACGTCTGGGGACCGGAGATGTACCCGAGCGGCGATGGGACGATCCTGGAAAATTTCGGCACGCGCAATCAAAAGCAAACGGGGAGACCATCCCAGGCTCTCAATCAATTCCACCTCTACAACGTTTCCTCAAAGGCCGGCGAGTTTGCCAGTCGCATCAATGGGCGGCAGCATTTCAAGACGACCAGCAACACGGTGTTTTTCCCGAACGGCCCGATCCTGGGAGGCGGCGTTTACTACGATCATCGCTTCGGTGGTGATATTGCGGAGATCCTCATCTTCAACCGGGTCTTGAGCCAACAGGAGCGGGATGAGGTGGGCGTGTATTTGAATGATAAGTATCGTTTTGTGGCCGATCCGCCAGGCGTTCCCACCAATGTCCGGGCGCAAGTCCTCAGCTCTGGTCAGGTCGCTTTGTCCTGGCTTAATCCGCTCAGCAACGCTGTGACCTATTATGACGTGCAACGACGCACCGGGATGGACGCTTTTGAGACGATCGCGACGGTGACAAACGGGCTGAGCTATATCGATAGCACAGCGGCGGCTTCCAGCCAGTATACCTACCGTATAGTTGCCCGAAACGACGCCGGCAGCTCGCTCCCATCGGCTGAGGTTACGGCTGCAACAAGCGCTGGCGGAGCTCCCGTGCCGCTCGCTGACATCAGACTCTGGCTCAAGGCGGATGAAGGTGTGTCGACGGATCACGCCAATGTCTGGACGGATAGTTCGGGGAATTCAAACAATGCCATCCAGGTGAGCGTTTCCAGTCAACCCCAGGTCATCGAAAGTGCGATCAACGGGAGGCCGGTGGTCCACTTCGACGGAACCGATGATTTCATGAGTCTCCCAAGTTTCGCGAACGGCTTCACTCAAGGTGAGGTGTTTGTCGTTCTGAAAAGTCCGGGACCGACCCAGGGGACAGACGTGCTTTGGATGATGGGTGATGATTATGTCTGGGGTCCAAGTATGTATCCCGCCGGCGACGGGACTATTAATGAGACCTTCGGGACGAGAAACCGCAAGACTACGGGTAAACCGTCTCAAGCTTTGGATCAATTCCACCTCTATAACGTCTCGTCCAAATTAAACGAGTTTGTAACCCGGATCAACGGTCGGGAGCATTTCCGGACCAGCGACAACACTGTCTTTTTCCCGGCAAACCCCCTCTTGGGCGCCGGCCTTTATGGAGACCATCGTTTCAGGGGCGATATCGCGGAGATCGTGGTCTTTGATCGTGTCTTGACCCAGCCTGAACGCAACGCAGTCGACCTTTACCTCAACGGCAAATATTTATTTGTCGCCGCGGCTCCTCCTGTTCCTGAGCAGTTGCGGGCGTGGCCACTGAACTCCACTCAAGTAAGTTTGTCATGGAGCTCACCGATTAGTAACGCCATGACGTCCTACGATGTGCAGCGTCGCACGGCTACGGATGATTTCGAAACTATTGCCAGGGTAATAAACGGCACAAGCTACATTGATAACTCTGCCGCGGCTGGGACTGCCTACAGCTATCGTGTGGTAGCCCGCAATGATGCAGGCAGTTCGGCGCCTTCGACTGAAGTACAAGTCACGAGTCTGGCTGGCGGCGCCCTGCTGCCGTTAACGGACATCAAACTATGGCTTAAAGCGGACGAAGGCGTAGCGCGGGATCATGCCAACGTTTGGACGGACAGTTCGGCAACTCACACCGACGCCTTTCAAATAACACCCTCCAGCCAGCCACAGGTGGTCGAGAACGCCATAAACGGCCGGCCGGTTGTCCGATTCGATGGAGCAGACGATTCCCTCAATCTGTCGAGTTTCGCGAATGGCTTCACACAGGGCGAAGTCTTCATCGTTGCCAAAGCCTCCGCTACTCAGGCGGACGTAAGCACTCTGTGGACGATGGGTGACGATTATGTTTGGACCCCTAACACCTATCCCGGCGGTGACGGGACGGTTTGTGAAACATTCGGAACCCGGAACCAGAAGAATACCGGCGTGCCCTCACAGTCGCTGAATCAGCCACACCTCTACAATGTCTCCTCAAAGGCGGGAGAATTTGTGACCCGTTTTAATGGATCGGAGCATTACCGCACGGCCAATAACACGGTATTTTTCCCGAGCAATGCCATAGTGGGCGGCGGAGTCTACGAGCGGCATCGTTTCGGCGGCGATATCGCCGAACTCATTGTCTTCAATCGCGTGCTTACTCAATCCGAGCGCGACCAGGTCCAATCCTATCTCGCCGAAAAATATTCTCTCACCAGTTTTGATCTTGATGGAGACGGTTTAACGACCGCCCAGGAACTGGCTCTGGGAACCGATCCGAGAAACGCGGACACCAATGGTGACGGTATCTCGGATGGTGCCTCGGTCCGTCTGGGCATTAATCCCCTCGGTCCCGGCTATGTCTGGCCTCCTTCTCCGCAGCCACCTTCAAATACTCCTTTGAACTTCACCTTAAGCGACCCGCCGGGGGCCATTCTTCTACCCTAACAACATCTCCTCATGAACGAGTCCAAGACAATCGAACCAAAGAAGCGAAGAATGCAGCGTCGTTTCCTCCTCCCTTTGTGGCTTCGCTGCGCGACCACTCTTTTCCTGCCCATATTTTGGGCTGCTTCTCTTCCCAGTTATTGCTGGGCTGCTGTCGAGATTCAGCTCGAAATAAAGCCCGTCGCGACTCCCAAGGCGGCCAGTAGTCCGGTCGCGGCTCCCACCAAGGGGAAGGCGAACACTCGGATCAGGCCAACGCCGCCGCCGTTACCCGCGAACTTAAATGCCGCGGAACACTCCGAAATCGGCCCGGAGACCACAAAGAGCCGGCCCCAATTCTCCAAGGATCCGACCGACCAGGAACTTTTCGATTGTGCCATCCTGGCGGAACCGCTGGTGCCGATGGGCGGCAAGACCGAGCCCAAAGCGAATCGCGCCCTCGCCGCGGCCTTGCTCACTCAAAGTAGACCGGTCAAGGGCCAGCAGATTAGTCCCGACCATGGCGTTACTCCGGGCCATCGCCTTCGAGAGTTCCTCTCGAAATTTCCAAGGACCCACTGGCGCGCCGCGGTTCTCTTAAACCTGGGTCTCATGGAACGACAATCAGGTTATTACAGCCGCGCACTCGCCTCGTTTGAGGAAGCGTGGACGCTCTCCCAGTTCGCAACCGAACCTCGCGCTCAGGCGCTTGCTAACCGGGCCCTGGGCGAGGTAGCAGAGTTAAACTCCCGTCTAGGCAGAAGAGAACGGCTCCAGATGCTTTTCCAGGAGCTGGACAATTCGCCCCGACAGCTCACCGGCGCGGTTACGGAAAAAATCGGCCGGGCCCGGCAAGGCGTTTACCTCATGGAGCACGAACCGGAAAAAGCTTATCGCTGCGGCCCCATGGCGCTCGATCGAATCCTGTCCCATGTCCAGAACACCGGAGTGCGGCCGGAAATTTTCGAGTCGCAATCGACGGACAAGGGGATGAGCCTGACCCAGGTCTGGAAGCTAAGTCAAAAAGTGAAGGGGATGCCGGCACTGCAAATGGCCAGGCGCGAACCCGTAACTCCCGGAGATTTTCCTGTCCCCGCCGTGATTCATTGGAAAGCCGGTCATTATGCCGCACTCGTTGAAAAAAACAGCCAGGGCCTTTATCTCGCGGATGATCCTACCTTCGGCGATCAAATCTGGGTCACTCGAGCTGCTCTCGAGGAAGAATCCAGCGGCTATTTTCTAGTTACGGCTGGGTCGTTGCCGGCCGGTTGGGCCGAAGTTTCCGAACCACAGGGTGACAAGGTTTGGGGTAAGGGCAACGTTGGCGGCCAGAACCCGAATCGCACCGGCGTTAACGATACCAAGGTAAAAGGATGCCCCCCTCCTCCCGGAATGCCGGATTACGACGTCCACGCCATGCTGGTCAGTCTCTCGATCTCGGACACACCATTAAGCTATAAGCCGCCTTTGGGACCGTCGATCGCATTCAGCGCCTACTATGCCCAACGCGAGGCGAACCAGCCTTCGACGTTCCAGTATTGGAATCTGGGACCGAAGTGGACCTCCAACTGGCTCAGCTACATTTTGGACTACGGCTATTACACCTTTGATCCCGTCCCCGGTGGGGGAGTCACGGCGCCCTACTACCATCTGGGATCGGCTAATCCGAGCGTTTACCTGCGGGGAGGTGGCATGGAGTTTAACTCCATCATATCGCAGATCCCGCACGATCCTTCCGACTGGATCATTCGTTATCAATATGGGCCTGTTACCGAGAGCCGCGCGACTCTCATCCAAATGAACGACGAGGGCAGTTCTTACAAGCGCATCCTTCCCGATGGCAGCGAACAGGACTTCGAAATTTCGACGCCTGTGGCGGAGTCTCCCGGCCAACCCCACCGCGTCTTCCTGACAAAGGACATCGATCCGCAGGGTAACGTGGTCCTTTACGGCTACGACGCGAGCTATCGATTGGTCACAGTCCGCGATGCCGCGAGCAACATTACGACTCTGCAGTATGAGGACCCGGCGGATAACAAGCGCCTCACGTCAGTGACCGATCCTTTCGGACGCGTTGCCCAGTTCCACTACAATCCACAAGGCCAGCTCGACTCCATTACCGACGTGATGGATCTCACTTCCACCTTTCATTACGGAACGAGCGACTTCATCGACAACATGACTACGCCCTATGGGACCTACACGTTCGCCCGGGGAGATAGTACGACCGATCCAAATTTAGGCACCAGGCGCTGGCTCGAGGCAACCGATCCGCTGGGCAACACGGAAAGAACAGAGTTCCGCCCCAACGCGCCGGGAATCGGCGACAGCGAACCCTCCGCGCCGACCGGAATGCCGGTCACTAACGCCTACCTCGTCTGGCGCAATAGCTTTTATTGGGACAAGGCGGCTTACGCCCGGGCGAAAGGGGCAGATGGGAATTTTGACTACACGAAAGCGCGCCTCTATCACTGGTTGCACGATACGGACCTTAACACCGCGGCCGGAATTCTGGAGAGTATGAAACAGCCGCTCGAGAATCGCGTCTGGTACTTCTACGAGGGGCAATCCCCGTCCAGCTCCCATATCGTTTCTCCTAACATGACGAGCACTCCCACCCATGTCGGCCGCGTCCTGGATGACGGTTCGACCCAGTTGACCCTCTCCACGTATAACCCGATCGGCCGCTTGCTCACCACGACAGACCCCATGGGGCGAATCACCAAGTTTGATTACGCGTCCAACAATACGGATCTCGTCGCCGTCCGCCGACTTGGCACCAGCAGCAGTCCGCTGAACGAAACCGTGATGCAGGCTGAGTACAATACGAAACACCAGCCTACGACGGTCACCGATGCCGCAGGTCAGCATACGATCCTGCACTATAAACCGAACGGCCAGCCCGATTACATTACCAATGCCCGCAGCGAGACGGTCACCTTCCATTATACCAACGATTATCTCGACCAGATCATCGGCCCGGTGACCGGTGATACCGTCCTGTTTGGCTACGACACCAAGGGCCGCGTCAATCAGGTCACAAACTCCGACAATTATACGGTGGTTACCAGTTACGACGACCTGAACCGGCCCCTCACAGCGACATATCCCGACGGCTCCTTCGCGCAGGTGGTATACGACCGTCTTCATAAATCCTGGAGCCAGGACCGGGAAGGAAACTGGACGCAGTTTCTCGTAAACCCGCTCCGGCAGGTGGAAGTGGTGCACGACCCCAAAGGCGGAACAGTGCAATACGATTGGTGCGGCTGCGGCAAGCTCGTCTCGCTGACCGATGGCAACCAACACACTACTCATTTCGTTCCCGATGCTGCGGGGCGGACCGCGTTCCGCGCCGGTCCCGACGGGTTTTGGACAACCTACGTTTACGAGAACACGACCAGCCGGATCAAGGCGATCGTGGATGCCAAGAACCAGGTCACCAACTTTACCTACAACGCCGACGACAGCCTGGCCGGCGTGAGCTACACAAATGCGCAGATTGCCACCCCCAATGTCTCCTACACCTATGATCCGCGGCGCGGCCGGTTGACAGGCGTGACGGATGGGACGGGTTCGACTTCCTATACTTACTATCCGCTCGGCGTGCTTGGCGCCGACAATGTCCAGACGATTCAGGGTCCGCTCCCGAATTCCACGATCACCTTCGGCTACGACGAGTTGGGCCGGGTTAATAGCCGCGACATCAACGGCGTGGCCCAAACGCTCCTCCGCGACCCATTGGGCCGCGTCACGTCGATCACGAACGCGCTCGGCGCTTTCACCTATCAATACGATGGGGTTTCCAGACGGGTCAGCGAAGTCGATGGGCCGAATGGACGCAAGACGTTGTTCAGTTACTTCGATGTCCTGGGCGATCTGCGTCTCCAGCAAATCAAAAATCTCGCGCCGGACCAAAGCCTTCTTTCGCAATTTGACTACCAGTTCGATGCGGGTGGTCGGATCAGTAACTGGACGCGTCAGCTGGGGACCCAATCCGACCAATACGCGGTCGGTTACGACGCTCTGGGTCAACTAACCCATGCCATCCAGAGCAGCGGCGGTAATACACTGAGCAAATCTGACTATTCGTATGACGACGCTGGCAACCGCATTAGCACTCAAATTGGCGATGCCTTAACTCATACTCTTTCCGATCAAACCAACGCGCCCATCTCGACCCAAGGCGGCGGTCCGGTCCGCTTCGCTGGCCAATTAAGCAAACCCGCGAGCGTCACGGTTGCCGGCGTTGGCGCGTCGGTCGACAACCGCAACCGCTTTGAGGCGAAGGTAAACTTGAGTCCTGGCTCGCAGACGGTTCCCATTGTCGCGACCGACCCTGCCGACAGCAGCACGGTCACTCACGATTACCAAATCAACGTTACGGCCGGTACTCCGCGGAACTACACTCGTGACAACAATGGGAACATTACAAGCTCTACCTCGCCGGACGGCAGTGGCGCACCCAACGCAACGTATGAATGGGACGCCGCCGATCGATTGATCGCAATTAATATTGGAACGCACCGCACGGAGATACGCTACGATGGCTTCAGTCGACGTTTCTGCATTATTGAAAAGGACGGCGGGAATGTCGCCGCCGAGAAACGTTTTCTTTGGTGTGAGAACCTTCTATGCGAAGAACGGGACGCAACCGGCGCTTCTGTAACAAAGCGCTTTTTCGGACAAGGCGAGCAACGCATTGCCGGAACGGATGCTGGCATTTATTTTTACACGCGAGATCATCTCGCAAGTATTCGCGAGCTCACCGACCTCAACGGGAATGTCCGAGCACGATACGACTACACGCCTTCGGGTGGGCGGACCAAAATTGGAGGCGATCTCGACAGCGATTTTGCATTCGCCGCGTTCTATTTCCACTCTGCTAGCGGCCTGAATTTCAGTCGGACACGAGCATACGATTCCGTCCTGAACAGTTGGATGAACCGCGATCCGTTGGCGGAGCGGGGCGGACTTAATCTGTATCAATATGCTTCAAACGATTCTGTAAATCGGACCGATCCATCAGGTCTGCTCGTCGGATCCATGGCGGGTTGGGCTGCAAAAGCTGTGGTCGGGACAGGCATCCTTTTTAGCCTGGGAGTAGACGCAATTGTGTTGCTAGGCGCTGGCGCTATAGTCGAGCAGACCACCCCCGAGCTCTTCGATCCTTTTTTCGATGCCCTCTATGATGATCTCTTTCCTAGACCCCAAGAGGACTTAGTCCCGCCAGGGCCGCCCGGACCTCCTCGCAATACTACCACGTGTCCTGCCGGCGGAGATGACGGAAAGAACGGCGAGAACGAGAGTACCGCTCGTGGCCGCGAAGCTCATAAATGGTGGACGCCTCCAAACGGATTCGTAAAAGAATTTCAATTCGAAAACGGTATGCGAGCCGATGCGATTAATTTTAGTACTCACGAGATTCTTGAATTAAAACCTAATGTGCCTAGTGCAATTAGTCGTGGTCAAATGCAGTTGCAGAATTATATTCAGCAAGCCCAAAGCCAGTTTGGAGGCACTTGGACCGGTAGAGTGATTACATATTAAGTTATGTCCACCTTGGTGGAACAGATGGTTGGCAACGAACTAAGGCAGCTTGGCTTCAAATCCGAAAGCTCCTCATGGCATCGTGACGTTGGCGAAATTATTCACGTCGCCGGCTTACAAAAATCAAAATGGAGTTCTGACTACTACATCAACTTGGCCGTTTGGATCAAATCAATCGCGAAGGACAATGCTCCGGATCCGAGCCAGTGCCCGTTGCAATGTAGAATTGATGCGATTCCCGACAATCCAGAGGAATTGGTAAATGCACTGACGGAAGAGGATTCGTGGCGAATGGATCCTGATCATCGTAACGAGGTAATCAAGTACGCGCTTTGCAATGCTGACTTCATGTTCTTTTCGAAGCTCAAAACGCTTGCCGATGTCATAGGCTTTCTCAAAGCATCTAAGTGGGAGCAGCTCGCCGTCGATCGAGAATTGGCTCGTTTGGTCTCGGAGAAAGGCGACTGAATCAGCACATAGACCAGACAAATCGGCGCTCAGTCTGATCAATTTGGATTCGAGTATGACGCCTTGGGGCAACTCACCCGGGCGACCCAGAGCAGCGGGGCGACCACGCTGGCGAAATCCGGTTATTCCTATGACGACGCTGGTAACCGGATCAGCACCCAGATCGGCTCTGCCCTGACCCGGACGCTCTCCGACGACACCAACTCCCCGATCTCAACGCAGGGTGGCGGTCCGATGCGCTTTGCCGGGCAATTGAGCAAGCCCGCTTCCGTGACAGTGGCTGGAGTGGCTGCGACCGTTGATAGCCGAAACCGCTTTGAGGCGAAGGTGAATCTGAGTCCTGGTCCGCAGACGATCCCAGTAGTGGCTACAGATCCGAGCGACAACAGCACCGTGACCCGCAATTACCAGGTCGATGTGACCGGCGGCGCTCCGCGCAATTATGGCCGTGACAATAACGGAAATATAACTAGCTCGAGTTCACCTGATGGGAGCGGCGCTCCGAATGCGACCCACGAATGGGATGCGTCCGATCGTTTAACCGCGATCAATATCGGAACACATCGCACGGAGATCCAATATGATGGTCTTGGGCGAAGAGTTCATCTCACCGAGAAAGAGACGGGTAACATCAGCGGTGAGAAGCGATTTGTCTGGTTCGGTAACGAATTGTGCGAAGAACGAGACGGCACCGGTGGCATAGTAACCAAACGTTTTTTCGGCGCCGGCGAGCAACGAATCGGCGGGAGTGACGCCGGCATCTATTTCTACACCCGCGACCACTTGGGAAGCATCCGGGAGCTAACTGATAGCGGTGGCTCTCTGCGCGGCCGATACGACTACGATTCTTGGGGTCGTCGAACCAAGTTAGAAGGAAATCTTGACTGCGACTTCGGTTTCACTGGGTTCTACTTTCACGATCCAAGCGGGCTAAGCTTCAGCCGTAGCCGGGCGTATGACGCTTTGCTCGCGAAATGGCTCAGTCGAGATCCAATTGGAGAGAATGGTGGCCCTAACTTGTATGGGTATGTCGGCAACGACCCAGTGAACTTTATTGATCCGTCTGGCCTTCTTGGAGTCGTTCCGTCCGCAGCAGCGATACAGGCTGGCGCTTCAGCCGCGGCTGGAGCTAGCTGGATTACGGTGTTCGGAGCGGTATTTTTTCCGCTTGCCGCTGTAGCGGCATGGACTCCGGCGGGGCAGGATTTTATTGTCAATAACATCGTCGACCCTTGGTTGGATATAATCATGCCATTACCCTCCGCGGCTCCGCCCGGTGGACCGCCGGGGTGCGGACCTAAATCTCCTCCCAGCGCCCCTGATCCCGGTGAAGAACGGTATCAACGGCAAAAGGCGGTCAATGAAGCTTGGAAGTTGGAGCAGGATCTAGTAGGTAGGACGGGGCAAGGAACACGTCCGTGGACGAACGCAGAGAAAGCGGAATTGCTTGAAACTGGCCGTGTCTCGGGGTACCAAGGCCACCATATTAACAGTGTTTCGTCGAATCCACAGTTGGCGGGGAATCCCAATAACATCCAGTTCGTACGCCCTGGTGAACATTTGGGCTTGCACGGCGGCAACTGGTCTAATCCAACGTGGGGCCCCCTAGTACCTCGGTAAACGAATGCACTATTTTGACAATGTCTTCAGGTTGCTTAAAAAGGCGAGCGTCTTAGGCGAGAAAATCGAGAACAATGGAGTCACTCTGCTCGGCCGAGCCAACCACGTGGGCTCAGACGCATGGTTACACACGTTGTTTCCGCCTTTAGATTCTTCGGATGTAAATTTGCTGGAAGAGGAGATTGGGCGGACATTCCCAGAAAGCTTTCGTGAATTCCTTGAGCTTACGAATGGGTTGAATGTCTTCTCAGATAGCTTGGCTATTTTCGGGCGTCGCACTTCGTATGATCGTAATGCCGGAGAGCGCGAACCTTACGATATTGTGTCGATGAACCGTTACGATCGGCCTACGCGCCTTCGCGACGACGTTTTGCTCATCGGCTCTTACTCCTACGGCAAAGGCTTTCTGCTCTACATCGATCCGCGGTCCGAACGGATTTACCGATGTCATCGATCGGATGGAGAGCCGATCAAGAAATGGGAGAACTTTGGAGAAATGTTACTTGCCGAGGTAAACCGATTCGACCAACTCTTCGATGAGCGCGGAGTGTTGCGAGATCTCGATGCCGTGCTGGTGCCTGAAGGCACCACCTGGACCTCGTAAGTGGGTCGTAAGCCCGCGCGTCGCAACGCCGAGTACGGCAAGGAGCATGATAGCTTCGCCGCGGGCCAGGACACCATCCTCCGCTACAAATCCAACGGCCAGCCCGATTACATTATCAATGCCCGCAGCGAGACGGTCACCTTCCATTATACCAACGATTATCTCGACCAGATCATCGGCCCGGTGACCGGTGATACCGTCCTGTTTGGCTACGACACCAAGGGCCGCGTCAATCAGGTCACAAACTCCGACAATTATACGGTGGTTACCAGTTACGACGACCTGAACCGGCCCCTCACAGCGACATATCCCGACGGCTCCTTCGCGCAGGTGGTATACGACCGTCTTCATAAATCCTGGAGCCAGGACCGGGAAGGAAACTGGACGCAGTTTCTCGTAAACCCGCTCCGGCAGGTGGAAGTGGTGCACGACCCCAAAGGCGGAACAGTGCAATACGATTGGTGCGGCTGCGGCAAGCTCGTCTCGCTGACCGATGGCAACCAACACACTACTCATTTCGTTCCCGATGCTGCGGGGCGGACCGCGTTCCGCGCCGGTCCCGACGGGTTTTGGACAACCTACGTTTACGAGAACACGACCAGCCGGATCAAGGCGATCGTGGATGCCAAGAACCAGGTCACCAACTTTACCTACAACGCCGACGACAGCCTGGCCGGCGT
>Ga0137403_10000804_pt1 | contig 40301 bp, 39 predicted proteins | sample CZOMad2_1_16fung_FD_122057 | JGI IMG/M metagenome (GOLD analysis project Ga0137403, IMG submission 122057) | Vadose zone soil fungal communities from Angelo Coast Range Reserve, California, USA - CZOMad2_1_16fungal (Hybrid Assembly) | ecosystem: Environmental > Terrestrial > Soil > Vadose zone...
ACCCGGCCGCCACCCCCGCCACCGCTGGGCATGGGGTGCATCGCTCGGATTCACGGCCCGCAGCCTGAGTTCCCGCTAGGCATGGGGTCGGTCGCATGAATTCACTGCCGCGCCCGCGGGCACCGTCGAGCCGCCTTTGCAACGCCCCGATTAGAGGCTAGACAGCGCGACCATGGATTTCCTGCGCTCGATCTTCACCGTCGGCGGCTATACGCTGGCGAGCCGCGTACTCGGCTTCATCCGCGACGTCCTGATCGCCCACGCCCTCGGCGCCGGGCTGGCGGCCGATGCCTTCTTCGTCTCCCAGCGCTACCCCAACCTGTTCCGCAGCCTGTTCGCCGAGGGCGCCTTCAATGCCGCCTTCGTGCCCCAGTATGCGCGCCGGTTGGAGAGCGAGGGGCACGAGGCCGCCCGCCGCTTCGCCGAACAGGTGATGGCGGTCATGACGAGCGTGCTACTGGTCTTCACCGTGATCGCCCAGGCCGGCATGCCCTGGCTCATGTACCTGATTGCCGGCGGCTTCAGCGGCAACAAGTTCGCCCTCAGCGTCCTGCTCACCCAGGTCACCTTCCCCTATCTCCTGTTCATGTCGCTGACCGCGCTCCAGGGCGGCATCCTCAACTCCCTTCATCAGTACATGCATGCGGCGGCGGCGCCGATCCTGCTCAACATCGTGATGATCGCGGCGCTGCTGATCGTGGCGCCGTTTGCGGTCAAGCCGGAGGACGCCGCCTATGTGCTGGCCTGGGCCATGACCGTGGCCGGCGTCGGCCAGTTCCTGTGGATGGTCATTGCCTGCCATCGCGCCGGCATGGACCTGCATCTGCCCTGGCCGCGGCTCACGCCGGAGGTGCGGCGCCTCTTCCGCCTGATGGTGCCGGGCATCATCGGATCGGGCGTGATGCAGATCAACTTGGTGATCGGCACGCAGATCGCCTCCTGGCAGGACGGCGCCGTTTCCTACCTCTCCTTCGCCGATCGGATCTACCAGTTCCCGCTGGCCGTCGTCGGATCGGCTGCGGGTGTCGTCCTGCTGCCGGAGCTGTCGCGCCATCTGCGCGCGGGGCGCGACGACACCGCCATGGCGACGCTGAACCGCGGCATCGAGCTGGTACTGCTGCTCACCGTGCCCGCCGCCGTCGCGCTCGTCGCGATCCCGTTGCCGATCATCAGCGTGCTGTTCCAGCACGGCAAATTCACCGCTGTGGACAGCAGCAATACGGCCCTGGCGCTCGGCATCTACGGCTTCGGCCTGCCGGCATTTGTGCTGGTGAAGGCGCTCACGCCCGCCTTTTATGCGCGCGAAGACACGGAGACGCCGTTCCGCTTCGCCGTCATCAGCATGATCGTGAATACGATTCTCAGCATCATCCTGTTCCAGTTCATCGCCTTTGCCGGCATACCCCTCGGCACCGTGCTGGCCTCCTGGCTCAATATCGGGATGCTCAGCTGGCGGCTGCACAAGCGCGGCCACCTCGTCATCGACGCCCGCCTGCGCGCCCGACTGCCGCGCATCCTCATCAGCAGCCTCGTCATGGGCTTCGCTGTTGCGGTCGTGGCTTGGCTACTGGCGCCACTGCTCGGCGGCCAATTCGCCCTGCAGGCCGCCGGTCTCGTCATCCTCGTGCTTGTCGGCCTGCTGGTGTTCGGGGCGCTCGCGCTCCTCACCGGTGGAGCTAGCGCCACCGAATTCCGCGCCCTCCTGCGTGGCCGCCGCCCGGCCGCTTGACCGCCATGCGCTATCCCGCGATAACTGCCGCCCTGGCGAGGGATCCCAAGCCCTCGCGTCCCGCCGAACCAGAGGGGTCCACACCTTCATGAACGCGCCGAAGAACCGCATCTTCTCGGGCATCCAGCCCACCCACAATCTCCATCTCGGCAACTATCTCGGCGCCATCCGGAACTGGGCGAAGCTGCAGGACGGCTTCGACTGCATCTTCTGCATCGTCGACATGCACGCCATCACGGTCTGGCAGGACCCGCAGAAGCTGAAGCACCAGACGCGCGAGATCACCGCCGGCTACCTCGCCGCCGGCATCGACGCCCGCAAGCACATCGTCTTCAACCAGAGCCAGGTGCCGGCCCACGCCCAGCTGGCCTGGATCTTCAACTGCGTGGCCCGCCTCGGCTGGCTCAATCGCATGACCCAGTTCAAGGAGAAGTCCGGCAAGGACCGCGAGAACGTCTCGGTCGGCCTCTACGCCTATCCGAACCTGATGGCGGCCGACATCCTCGCCTACAAGGCGACGCACGTGCCCGTCGGCGAGGACCAGAAGCAGCATGTCGAACTGGCGCGCGACATCGCCCAGAAGTTCAACAAGGATTTCGGCGTGAACTTCTTCCCATTGCCGGAGCCGCAGATCTTCGGCGCCGCCACCCGCGTCATGTCCTTACGCGACGGCAGCAAGAAGATGAGCAAGTCGGATCCGTCGGATTACAGCCGCATCAACATGACCGACGATGCGGAGACGGTGGCGCTCAAGATCCGCAAGGCCAAGACCGATCCCCATCCCCTGCCCGGGCCCGAGGTGCTGAAGCCCGACGGCAGCGTCGATCCGGCCAGGGAGGTCGAGCGGCCCGAGGTCTACAACCTGCTGGGCATCTACGCCGCCCTCTCGGACAAGTCGCTGAAGGACGTGCTGACGGAGTTCGCGGGCCGCGAATTCTCCTTCTTCAAGCAGGTGCTGACCGATCTCGCCGTCGCCACCATCGGCCAGATGGGCAACGAGATGAAGCGGCTGCTGAACGACCCCGCGGAGATCGATGGCGTCCTGCGCGACGGCGCCGAGCGCGCCCGCGCCATCGCCGCCCCCATCCTGCGTGACGTCGAAGACATCGTCGGCTTCCTCCGCCCATAGGTGGGAATCCCTCCCCCGCGAACGGGGGAGGTCGGGTGGGGGTCTCTCCGCGCCTATGACCATCAGGCCTTGCGCAAAGCGATGTGCGAGATCATCTGGTAGAGAGCCCCCTCGGAACCCGCGTCCCCATGTCCGACAATCTCATCCTCGATGACCAGCCGCGCCGGCGCTGGCGCTTCCTGCCGTCCTTCGGCGCCGGCGGAAAGCGGCGTCGCGTCGTGTTCTGGTCGCTCGCGGTCCTGCTGCTCCTCATCCTGCTCTACTACCCCGTCGGCGCGTTCATTGTTAACAACATCGACGACGACCCCAATTTCGGACCGGGTGACGTCGCGCCGACCGCCAGCCGCAGCGTCGCCATGGCCGTCGTCCTCATCGACCGCGAGGCGCGTCAGCATTCCTGGCCGGGCAATCACCCGTGGTTCCTGCCGGGCGCCGTTCTCGACAACATGCCGAACTACCAGGAGGGCATCATCCAGGCGCTGCGCCGCTTCGTGCTCGAGATGACCGATCAGATCGGTCGCGCCCGCGGCTCCAGCCAGGCCGATCCCGACCTCGAGCAGGCGCGCAGCTCGCTCAACTATGCCAGCGATGTCTGGGTCTGGGACTTCAAGGTCTCGCTCTTCCCGACGGCGACGTCGCCGCAGCAATACAAGGCCGCCGAACAGGCTCTCATCAACTACAACAAGCGCCTCGCGGCCGGCACGGCGGTGTTCGACCGGCGGGCGGACAACCTGCTGGCCACGCTCGACCGCATCGCCAAGGACGTCGGCTCGTCGTCGGCCGCCCTCGAGCAGCAGATCGAGCAGCACTCCGGCGACTGGATCGACTTCCAGGCCGACGACCGCTTCTACCGCACCAAGGGCGAGCTCTATGCCTACGCGCTGCTGATGCGCGAACTCGGCCAGGACTTCGGTTCCGTGATCAAGGAGCGCGGGTTGCAGACGGTGTGGACCAATATGATCGACAACCTGTTCCAGGCGGCCGAGTTGCATCCCTGGGTCGTCATCAACGGCGCGCCCGACAGCCAGATCATGCCCAGCCATCTGGCGGCGCAGGGCTTCTTCCTGCTGCGCGCCCGCGCCCAGATGTACGAGATCATGGACATCCTGACGAAATAGGCGTTGGGAGCTTTCCTCTTGGATTTTCGGCGTGTAAGTTAGCGTCGGGAATCCCCGCCGTCGTGCGGCGGTCCGACCCAACAAGAAGCGCGCGCGAGCCGCCCGATGATCCTGCCCGACTGAGGTCTCGGCCATGCAGATCTACCTGCCGATCGCCGAGATTTCCTTGAACATACTCCTGTTGCTGGGCATCGGCACGGCGGTCGGTTTTCTCTCGGGCATGTTCGGAGTCGGCGGTGGCTTCCTGCTGACCCCTATCCTCATCTTCATCGGCGTGCCGCCGCCCATTGCCGTCGCGACGCAGGCCAATCAGGTGGTCGGCTCCTCGGTCTCCGGCCTGTTCGCCCATTGGAGCAAGGACAACGTCGACTTCAAGATGGGGTCCGTGCTGCTGGCCGGCGGCTTCATCGGCTCGACCGTCGGCGTGGTGCTGTTCGGCATCCTCAAGCGGATCGGCCAGATCGATCTGGTCATCAACCTTGCCTACGTGATTCTGCTGACGAGCGTCGGCGCCCTCATGCTGTTCGAAAGCCTGCGGGCCATCCTGCGCATGCGCTGGCGGGCCGGGATGCCGCGCAAGTTGCACCAGCACACCTGGGTGCACGGCCTGCCGCTGAAGATGCGCTTCCGCCGCTCGCGACTCTATATCAGCGCGCTCTTGCCCCTCGGCCTCGGCTTCGTGATCGGCGTCCTGTCGGCGATCATGGGCGTCGGCGGCGCCTTCCTGATGGTGCCGGCCATGATCTATCTGCTGGGCATGCCGACCCGCATCGTCGTCGGCACCTCGCTGTTCCAGACCATCTTCGTGACCGCGAACGTCACGTTCCTGCAGTCGGTGCAGAACCATACGGTCGACATCATTCTCGCCTTCGTGCTGCTGGTCGGGGGTGTCGTCGGGGCCCAGATCGGCGGCCGCGTCGGCGCCCGGCTGCGTGTCGAAATATTGCGCGTGCTGCTGGCGCTGCTCGTGCTGGCATTGGGCCTGCGGCTGTCGTCCGATTTGATTGTAACGCCGGCGGAGCTCTACTCCTTAGCACCCGTGGGAGGCGGTCAATGAGTGCCGCGGGCAGGACGTGGATCCGCGTCGGTTGCCTCGCGGCGATGCTGCCCTGGCTCGGCTCGGACAGCCGCGCGCAGGACCTGTTCGTCGGCGATCTCATGGATCACCGCATTTCCATCACCGCCGGCTTCACCGGCACCGACGTTTTCATCTATGGCGCAAAGGATGGGCCCGGCGATGTCGTCGTCGTGCTCCGCGGGCCGTCGGTGGACTACGCCGTCCGCCGCAAGGAACGCATTGTCGGCATCTGGCTCAATACCGATCGCGTCGACTTTCAGGCCGTTCCCAGCTTCTACGCCGTCGCCAGCAGCAAGCCGCTGGACGAGGTGATGTCGCCGGCGGCTCAAGCGCGCGAGGAGATCGGCGTCGCTCGACTGAAGATGGTGCCCGCCGGAGGCGGCAGCGCATCGGATGTCGTTCCGTTTGCCGATGCGCTGGTTCGAGTCAAGCAATCCACCGGGCTCTATCAGGGCGACGTCGCGACCATCAGCTTCAACCACAAGCCGCTTTTCAGCGGCAAGGTGCATTTCCCCGCCAACGTGCCGACCGGCAGCTATGACGTCAAAGTGCTGCTGCTGCGGGACGGCGAGGTCGTCGGCGCGCAGACCATCCCGTTGCAGATCAGCAAGGGGGGCGCCGATGCCTGGGTCTATGAGCGCGCGCACGACCAGTCGGCGGCCTACGGTCTGTGTGCGATCGCGGGAGCGCTGCTGCTGGGATGGGCCGCCCACCTGGTGTTCCGGAAGATCTGACGGGAGGAACTCGCATGTCCGATAAGCCCGCCGAGCCCGCTGCAAGTCCGGAAGCGCCGCCGAAGTCATCCGGTCGCGTCTTCCTGGTGGTCGTCGACGAGTCGCCCGAGCTCAAGGTTGCGCTCCGCTATGCCTGCGTTCGCGCCAAGAAGACCGGCGGGCGGGTGGCGCTCCTCTACGTGATCGAATCGGCCGACTTCCAGCAATGGGTGGGGGTCGGCGAACTCATGCGCGATGAGGCGCGCCAGGAGGCCGAACAGGCCTTGCAGAAGATCGCCGGCGACGTGCAGAAGCAGTCGGCGGCCATGCCGGTGCTCTACGTGCGCGAGGGCGAGCGCCGCGACGAGTTGCTGAAGCTGATCGACGAGGAGCCGACCATCTCCATCCTCGTGCTGGGCGCGGCGACCGGGCCGCGCGGCCCGGGTCCGCTGGTGTCGGCGCTCACCAGCAAGTTCGTCGGCAAGCTGCGCGTGCCCGTGACGATCGTGCCCGGCAATCTGTCGCTGGAAGACGTCGACAACATCGCCTGAATGGAATCGCAGCCGGCGGGGGCCTCGACGTTGCCGCTGTGTTGGCGCGTCAGCATTTCGCGCCCCAGCGTGCGGCCCTTCCCGCTGGTCCAAATGCCGCACCAGGTATCCGCTGACGCGCGCTCGTAGAGAACGACGCCGCCGCTGAACGCGACGGCCAGGCTCGTCGGCGTGGCGACGCCGACTCCGCGTATCGTCTGCGCGCCGACCTGCCACAGCACGCGGTAGGTCTGGCCATCTTCGACGATCTCCACGACGCCCGTATATCGCGTACCCCCGGGATTCACGCCGCGCGCGTCATAGGTGCCGGCGACCGGCCCGTCGGCGTTTGCGTCGCCGGCGCAAAATGAGATCGCCAGGACCAGCGCGATCGCGATGGGATGCAGCAGGATCAGACGAATGGGAACACGCATCGATCTAGGCCTCCGGTGGAGTGAATATTTCCTGGGGTGCGGCGATGCCCTTGCCCGTTGCCGAGCAGCCACCCGGCGATCGGCTCCAATCGCATGCCATCGTCTGCCTGCATCACGAGGCGGCGCGGGCGACCACGTGCCGATTGGCGACGCGCGGCGGCAGGGCGTAGATTTCTTGCGGCTGGGAGAATCCGCGCAAGCGGCAGTGCCCGACGGACACCAGTTTCGAACCGCAGGGCGACGCGAAGCGGGCCGACGCCAGGAGCCGCTGCCCCAGCTCTTCGCACATCCTCTCGAGACGCGTCACCAGATTCACCGCGGTTCCGATGACGGTGAAGTCCAGCCGGTCGGGCGCGCCGATGTTGCCGTACATGACCGCGCCGGTATGGAGGGCGATGTCGGCCTCGAGGATCGCCTTGCCGTCGGCACGCCGCCGCTCGTTGAGATCGTCGAGATCGGCAAGGGCGTCTTCCGCGGCGGCCAGTGCCGCCACACAGGCGCGATCGCGGTCGAGATCATCGACGATCGGAAAGATCGCCAGCATGGCATCGCCGATGAACTTCAGGACCTCGCCACCGTGACGATGGACCGCACCGACCATGCAGGTGAAATAGTCATTCAGGAGCGCGATGATCTCGTCGCGTGGCAGCGTTTCGGTCGTCGCCGTGAAGCTGCGGAGATCGCAGTACCAGAGCGCGGCGGCCAGCGTTATGCCGTCGCCGCGCTGGACGAGTCCGCCGAGGACACGACGGCCGGCGTCATGACCCAGATAGGTATCGAGCAGCGTCGATGCGATGCGGCGCGTTTCCTTTACGTCGAGGACGAGCGCAAGCTGTAAAGTCAGATTCCTGAATCGCGCGACCTCCGCTTCCGAAAAACCGCCGGGCCGATCGGTCGCGATGCTGATGGCGTTCACCCGTTGCGAACTGAAACACAGCGGAAGGAGCAGATAGTCGGTGACGCCCTCGGCGGCCAACTCGTCGAGGATCGGAAAATCCCGCGTCGCGGCCGGATCGGCGAGCCGCCGGCGGACCTCCGGCGAGCCTTCATGGATCAATTTGATCGGGCTGCGCAGATAGACTTCCTCACGATCGATACCGTGCTCGCGGGACGTTTCGCTCGGGAGTGATTCGCCGCGCCGCCATTGGTAGCCGATCGCCGCGACCTGCGGGTGGAGCGTGCGTATGGTCAGGAACAGCCGATAGAGGGGAAAACCGGTTGCCAGCAGGCGCTGACAGAGAGCGCCGACCACGCTTCGCGTGTCGGCCAGATCGCGGGCATCGTGCAGCAACCATGTTGCCACCGGGTCGCCGCCGAGCGCAGCAGAAGTCGCACTGTCGGATTCAGCAATCATAAGGAAAACAAACCCCTATTCCACAATGCTTTAGCAGACTCTTTGTTTTTCGGAAAAGGCCGTTGTTGTTGAACATAGGCGGTGTATAACCCATCTTCCAGTCATCCGCTCGCGGAGCGGTCGGCAGCAGGAGAATTCAGTATGTTCATCCAGACCGAAGGAACGCCCAATCCGGCAGCCCTCAAGTTCCTGCCGGGACGCTCGGTAGTGACCGGCGGGCCTGTGGACATGCCTGATTCGGAGTCGGCGCGGCGGTCGCCCCTGGCGGAGCGGCTGTTCCAGGTCGATGGCGTGACGGGGGTCTTCCTCGGCGGCGATTTCATCACGGTGACCAAGCGGGCCGACAAGCAGTGGGACCTCCTGAAACCGGCCCTGCTCGGCGTCATCATGGAACACTTCATCGCCGACCGCCCCGTGCTTGCCGAAGGGGCGGCAACGACGGCGGAGAGCGCTGGCGAGGACGATGAGATCGTCTCGCAGATCAAGGAGTTGCTGGACACGCGCGTGCGCCCGGCGGTGGCGCAGGACGGTGGCGACATCGTCTTCCGCGGCTTCGACCGCGGGATCGTGTTCGTCCACCTCCAAGGCTCCTGCTCCGGCTGTCCGAGTTCGACGGCTACCCTGCGGATGGGTATCGAGAACATGCTGAAGCACTATGTGCCGGAGGTCATGGAGGTGCGCGCCGTTCAATAGGCGCGCGTTTGCCACGCCCCGTCGGTCTGTGCGCGCGGGTCGGTCGCGGCGAGCGCGGAGGACGAACGAGGCGTTGAGGACTGATACCGCACGCGATGGGGTGACGAGGGGGCGCCGCCGGGCATGAGCAAAATCATCAACGACGCTGCGCTTGACCAGGTCTTCCGGCAGGCGCGCACGCACCGTTCCTGGACCGGCGACCCCGTCAGCGACGTCGTGCTGCAGGCGGCGTACGACTTGGCCCGGATGGCGCCGACCAGCGCCAACTGCAGCCCGATGCGCGTCGTGTTCGTGAAATCGCGCGAAGCCAAGGAGCGGCTGAAGCCGGCGTTGTCGGAAGGCAACCTCGAACAGACGATGAAGGCGCCGGCGACGGCGATCGTCGCCTACGATCTTCAGTTCTACGAGTTGCTGCCGCGCCTGCATCCGTTTGCCGATGCGCGCAGCTGGTTCGTCGGCAAGGATGAACTCATCCGCACCAACGCCTTTCGCAATGGCTCGTTGCAGGGCGCCTATTTCATCATCGCGGCCCGGGCGGTCGGTCTCGATTGCGGCCCGATGTCGGGCTTCGACAATGCCAAGGTCGATGCCGAATTTTTCGCCGACGGCCGCTTCAAATCGAACTTCCTGTGTAACCTCGGCTACGGCGATGGACAGCGGCTGCGGCCGCGCGCGCCGCGGCTGGAGTTCGACGAGGCCTGCAAGATTCTATGACGAGGCTCGACGCGTCGCGCTACATCAGCCCCGCCTTCAGGGCCGAATCGGAATAGAGCGGATAGCGTCGGGCATTGAACAGCTGGTAATGCCACCATTCGTTGCGATAGAAATCCCAGCCGGCCGCCGTCATCAGGCCGAGCAGGACGGCCCGGTTCCGTTGTGCCGTCGCGGAGACATCCAGGCAGGCGTGATAGGCGCGCTCGGTCAGATCATCGAAACCGGTGCCCATCTCCAGTTCTACGCCGCGCCTATCCACGAGCGTGAGGTCGATGGCCGCGCCGCGGGAATGCGGCGAACCCTGGCGCGGATCGGCGAAGAATCCGGGCTGCGGAAATTGCTCCCACAGAATCCACTGCGCCTCGCTCGGCCGGAAGGCATCGAAGATCTTCAGGCGGTAGCCGAGCGCCGCCGCCAAGGTGATGGCCTTAGCAAGACAATCGGCGGCGTCGCGGTGGAGGTAGCAGCGCGCCTGTCGATAGATCGGCGCCCCCGTCACATTGGCGGACGTGGCATAGGCAAGGTCGATGACGACGTCGTAAGTCGGCAGCGCGATCTCAATGAGGTCCATGCGGCGGCTCTTGGGCGGCGGCGATTCATCGCCACACTCCTAGCATGATCGCGGACCGCCGCAACGCCTGGCCGCGGCCGCTCGACTCCTGACAATGGCGGCGATCGAGAAAATCCTCGCTCTCGACTGTTCCGGCGCGGCATGCTCGGCCGCCTTGTGGCGGCATGGCGCGGTTGTCGCGCGCCGCTTTCGGGCGATGGCGCGAGGCCATGCCGAGGCCTTGATGCCCATGATCGTCGAGACCATGGCAGAGGCCGGAGAGGCGCTTCACAAGCTTAGCGCCGTTGCCGTAACCGTCGGTCCCGGTGCATTCACGGGAATCCGCATCGGTCTGGCCGCGGCCCGCGGAATCGGACTGGCGGCCAACATTCCGGTCGTCGGGGTCACGACCTTTGCGGCGGTCGCGGCGGCAGTCTCCGAACCGGAGCGGGCGGGCCGCGAGCTTCTGGTCCTCCTGGATTCGAAGCGCGGCGACGTGTTCGTTCAGCAGTTTTCCTCTGCGCGCGCGGCGACCGGGTCGCCGGCGATCCTCGCGGTCGCTGCGATCCTGCATCGTCTGGCTTCCGGTTCGTTCATTCTCGCCGGCGATGGCATCGCCATCGTCCGTTCCCCTCTCGACGCCGCCAATCTCGATGTCGGCTATGCGTTTGCCGATGGCCCGGCAGACGCGTACTGGGTGGCGCAGCTGGCGGCTCGGGCGCTCGCCGAGCGGACGGCATTGCCGCCGACGCCGCTATACCTGCGTGCGCCGGAGGTGCGATCGTCGCCCGCCGCCGCCGGCCCGTCCACCACCGCCCCCTCGAACCGTTGGTAGGCGACACCGACAACGTCCTGCTGCAGCCGCTCGGGCCGTTCGACCTGGCGGTTGCGGCCGCCCTGCATGCCGGCTGCTTCGCCAGCGCCTGGAACGAAACGGCGATGGCCGAGCTTCTGGCCATGCCCGGCAGCTTCGGCATCATCGCGCGGATCGGGGAGCAACCCGTTGGGCTCGTGGTCGCCCTTGCCGTCGGGACGGAAGCAGAAATATTGACGCTGGGCGTCCTGCCGACGTTTCGCCGCCGCGGCATCGCCCGCCGGCTGCTGGCGGCGGTTGCGGACCGATTGACCGGTGCCGGCTGCCGGCGTCTGCTGCTTGAGGTTGCCGAGGACAACCTGGTCGCGCGCGCTCTCTACGGCGCACTCGGATTCGCCGAGATCGGACACCGGCCTTCCTACTACCAGCGTTCCCCCGGGACAGCGGCGGCGGCCATCGTTCTCGCCCGTGCGCTCGATCGGCAGGAGGATTGAGCCGGCGTCTGCCTAAAGCGGCGGCAGCGAGGCGCCTATGGGCGACGATTCCCGGTTGCAGACGCCGGTTGTCATCGTCGCATTGTCTCATCTAGGTTATCATGGATCGGTCTATCCGAATGGTGCCGGTCTCGCTGGATGCCGGCCAGCCGTCACGGGGCCGGCGGGGCAACGCTGCCGCGTCGGCATCGGTCGCGGCCCACCGGGCGCGGGCGGCAGTTGTTTTTTGATGCAACGGGTTTGGATCATGAGCACGCCATCGCGGATCGAGCGCATCTGCCTCGACAAGGGCCTGAAGATGACCGAGCAGCGGCGGATCATCGCGCGCGTGCTATCGGACGCCACGGATCATCCGGATGTCGAGCAGGTCTATCGGCGGGCGACGGAGATCGATCCGCATATCAGCATTGCGACGGTCTACCGCACGGTCCGTCTGTTCGAAGAGGCGAACATCCTGGAACGCCACGATTTCCGGGACGGCCGCTCGCGCTACGAAGAGGCGCCCGAGGTGCACCACGATCACCTGATCGACATTCAATCGGGCCGCGTGATCGAATTCCGCGATGAGGAGATCGAGCGGCTGCAGCGCAAGGTGGCGGAGAAGCTCGGCTACCGGCTCGTCGACCATCGACTGGAACTCTATGCGGTGCCGACCGAGGAGACCTCGGCCAAGAGCAAACAACCGACAGAATCCGGCAATGGTCGTCGCTCATAACGACGAGACCCGCCCTGTCGCCATCCGGACTGGCAATTTCGAGCTCCGGTTGGCCGAATCGGAGACCGAGATCGAAGCCGCCCAGGCGTTGCGCTATCGCGTGTTCTACGAGGAGATGGCGGCAGCGCCGACTGCAGAGATGGCGGTCGCGCGGCGCGACTTCGACGCGTTCGATCGCCACTGCGATCATCTCCTCGTCATTGATCACCGCCACGGTGTCGGCGCGGCCGGCGTTGTCGGCACTTATCGGCTGCTGCGCCGGTCGGCCACCGCCAGGGCCGGTCGTTTCTATTCGGAAGACGAGTTCGACATCTCGCCGCTGCAGGCCCATCCCGGCGAAATCCTCGAGCTCGGCCGCTCCTGCGTCGGCCCGGACCATCGATCGCGCGCCGTCGCGCAGCTGCTGTGGCGGGGAATCGCCGACTATGTGTTGTACCACAGCATCACGCTGATGTTCGGCTGTGCCAGCTTGCCCGACGTCGACACGAACAAACTCGCGATACCCCTGTCCTATCTCTATCACGCCCATCTGGCGCCGCCCGAGCTGCGCGCGCGCGCACTGCCGCATCGCTACGTCGACATGCGCAAGCTTCCGGCCGACGGCTTCGATCACAAGGCCGCCCTTGATGGGCTGCCGCCGCTCATCAAGGGCTATCTGCGCCTCGGCGCGTTTGTCGGCGACGGCGCCGTCGTGGACCCACAGTTTCACACCACCGATGTCTGCATCGTCGTCAAGACCGACTGGGTGACGGGCCGCTACTACCGTCACTACACGCGGGATGAGGCGCCGGATAAAGAGGCCGCCGGCGGATGACGGCCGACGCTGCGATCTCCGGGCCGGTGAGGCGGCCGCCGATACCGGCGCAGCCCATCTACGAATTGACGCTGGGTTCGCCCTATCGCTCGGCGTGGCGACTGGCGGCCTTCCTGGTTCTCGTGGCGGGGGTCTCGGTCGCGGGGGGCATTGCCCTGGCGCTGAAGATCCGCCGACTGCTCAACATCATTCCGATGGTCTATCATCGCCTTTGCTGCTGGCTGCTCGACATTCACATCGAAATCCGTGGAAACATGTCGACCGCGCGGCCGACGCTGTTCGTCTGCAATCACACCTCCTATCTCGATATCAGCGTGCTCGGCTCGATCATCACGGGCAGCTTCATCGCCAAGGCCGAAGTCGCGGACTGGCCGGTCTTCGGGTATCTTTCCAGGCTGCAACGGACGGTGTTCATCGACCGCCAGCGGCGGACGACAACCCATCACCAGCGGGATCAACTCGCTCAGCGGCTCGACGAGGGCGACAATCTGATCCTGTTCCCCGAAGGGACGAGCAACGACGGCAACCGGACGCTGCCCTTCCGGAGCGCGCTGTTCGGCGTCGCCGAGCGCAAGGGAGAAAGCGGACGCGCCGAACCGCTGCCCTTAGCCATTCAACCGGTGTCGCTGGCCTATGTGCGCCTGAACGGGATGCCGATCGGGCGGTCGCTGCGGCCCTTTCTTGCGTGGTATGGCGACATGGAATTGCTCGGTCATCTCTGGCATGTGGCCGGACTCGGCCGCATCACGGTGGCCGTCGAGTTCCATCCGCCGGTGACGCTTGCGCAATTCGGTTCGCGCAAGGCCCTCAGCGAGCATTGCCAGCGAGCGGTCGCCGAAGGCGTCGCGGTCGCCATTGCAGGCCGGCGAGAGGCAGTCGAGAAGGCGGCGACGGCAAGTGCAAAGAAGTACACTTAGGGACCAGGGGATGCTAGACTTCCATTCGCCTTTGGACGCGAACCCGAATGAGGTATGAACGCCGCCGCGCCCGCCGCTGGGGCATCTAAGATACGACCTTGGCGAAGAAGCTCTTCATCAAGACCTATGGCTGCCAGATGAACGTCTATGACTCCGCGCGCATGGCGGATGTCCTGGCGCCGTTCGGCTATGGCCCGACCGATAGCGCCGACGACGCCGACATGGTGATTCTGAATACCTGCCACATCCGCGAGAAGGCCGCCGAGAAGGTGTTCGCCGAACTCGGGCGACTGAAGGCGAAAAAGCAGGCGCGCCAGGCGGACGGCGGCGGCATGATCATCGCCGTCGCCGGTTGCGTGGCGCAGGCCGAGGGCGAGGAGATCATGCGGCGGGCGCCCTTTGTCGATGTGGTACTGGGGCCGCAGACCTATCACCGTCTTCCGGAGATGGTGGCCCGCGCGTTCCGCGCCACCACGCTTCCTGGGCGCGGCGCCGGTATTCTCGACACCGAATTTCCCGTGGAATCCAAGTTCGACCACCTGCCGGAGGCAGCGGCACCGCAGGGCGTTACGGCTTTTCTGACGGTGCAGGAGGGTTGTGACAGATTCTGCACCTTCTGCGTCGTGCCGTATACGCGCGGCGCGGAGTTCTCGCGCAGCGTCGAGGAGGTCACGGCGGAGGCCCGGCGCCTGGTTCAATCCGGGGCGCGCGAGATCACTCTGCTGGGCCAGAACGTGAATGCCTATCACGGCGCCGCGCCCGCCGTGAGCGTTTCGTCCGCGGGCTCGACTCCCGAGGAATGGGGACTGGGGCGGCTCATCCGCCATCTGGCGGAGATCGCCGGGCTGCGGAGAATTCGCTATACCACGTCGCATCCGCGCGACATGGACGATGAACTCGTCGAGGCGCATGGCGCGGTGCCGGCGTTGATGCCGTATCTGCATCTGCCGGTGCAGTCGGGATCCGACCGCGTCCTGGCGGCGATGAACCGTCAGCACACGGCCACCGACTATCGAGGGATCATCGAGCGCCTGCGGCGGGCGCGGCCGGACATCGCGCTGTCGTCGGATTTCATCGTCGGGCATCCCGGCGAAGAGGACGTCGATTTCGCGGCGACGCTGCGGCTGGTCGAGGATATCGGCTATGCCCAGGCCTACTCCTTCAAATACAGCCCGCGGCCCGGCACGCCTGCGGCAGCCATGCCAAATCAAGTTCCCGATCCCCTCAAGTCCGAACGGCTCGATCGGCTGCAGGCGCTGCTGCGCAGGCAGCAGAACGGATTCAATCATGCCTGCATCGGTCGTACGCTGGGCGTGCTGCTTGAGCGGGCCGGCCGTCATCGCGGCCAGCTGGTTGGCCGCTCGCCTTTCCTGCAACCGGTGCAGGTCGCGGCGGCGGCGGATCTTCTGGGTGAGGTCGTCGAGGTCGAGATCCTTTCGACCCAGTCGAACAGCCTGAACGGCCGCCTTGCCGCCGGCGGGCCGCGACCGGTCGCGAGCCCCGCACTCGGTTCCGGCGCTCCCGGAATGAGCGAGGCGCGCGCGTGAGCCAGCCTCCGTCGCTATCGGCAACGCCGGCCGCCCATCTGGAGTTCGACGACAATCGACTGTTGGCGCTGTTGTTCGGCGAGTACGACCAGAACCTGGCGCGGATCGAGCAGCAGCTGGGCGTTTCCCTGGTGTCGCGCGGAAACCAGCTGGCGATTACCGGTCCGCAAGACTCGGTCGATGCGGCGCGCGAGACCTTGAACGCGCTTTATCAGCGGCTGAAGCACGGTCAAACGGTCGATCGCAACGATGTCGATGCGGTGCTGCGCATGGCGCGCAGCGCGGGCGGCGACGGCAACCTTTTCGACCGTCTCGGTCAGGACGGTACGGCCGTGCGCACGCAGCGGCGCCTGGTCTCGCCGCGCACGCCGGTGCAGGCGGTCTATCTGCGGGCTCTGCGCGACAGCGATATGGTGTTCGCGCTCGGTCCGGCTGGCACCGGCAAGACCTATCTCGCGGTTGCCGTTGCCGTTGCGATGCTGGCCAAAGGCACCGTCGATCGGATCGTGCTGTCGCGTCCCGCGGTGGAAGCCGGCGAGCGGCTCGGCTTCCTGCCGGGCGACCTGCGCGAAAAGATCGACCCTTATCTGCGACCGCTGTACGACGCCCTTTACGATATGCTGCCTGCCGAACAGGTCATGAAGCGTCTGTCGAACGGCGAGATCGAAGTCGCGCCGCTCGCCTTCATGCGCGGTCGCACGCTGTCGAACAGCTTCGTGATCGTCGACGAGGCGCAGAACACGACTCCCGTGCAGATGAAGATGCTGCTGACCCGTCTCGGCGAAAACTCGCGCATGGTCGTCACCGGTGACTTGAGCCAGATCGACCTGCCCGGCGGCGTTCGCTCGGGGCTGCGCGATGCCATCGATGTGCTGGCGCGCGTTGAAGGCATCAGCTTCATCTGGTTCACCGATGCCGACGTCGTGCGCCACGCGTTGGTCGGCCGGATCGTGCGCGCCTATGACGAACGTGACCGCAACAAACAACAAGCGGATGATTCGAAGGCGTGAAGCTCTCGTTGCGGATCATGCGAAGCGAAGAGTGCGATGCTCCTGGAGTTCGACATTGCGGTGAGGATTTTAGACCCTGCCTGGCGGCGGCTCTGGCCGTCGGCCGTCGGCGGCGCCCGTGGCGCAGTCCGAACCGTGCTCGACCTGACCGTGAATCGACCGCTCTGCGATAGCGGCCAAGTCGTCGAGTTGACGATCGTGCTGGCCGACGACACCGAGGTGCGGCGCTTGAATCGTGACTACCGGGGCATCGACAAGCCGACGAACGTGCTATCATTCGGCGACGCCGGCGATGGGCGGCGCCGGATGGCCGGCGAACCCGTCATTCTCGGCGACGTCATTCTGGCGCGCGAAACCGTGGCGGCGGAGGCCGCGGCACAGGGGAAGAGCATAACGGACCATGCCCTTCATCTGGTGGTTCACGGAGTCCTGCATCTGCTCGGTCATGACCACAAGGCCGTCAGGGAAGCCGCTGCAATGGAAGCGCTCGAAATCGACGTGCTGGCCCGGCTCGGCATTGCCAATCCCTATGCTGCGCGTACGCGACGGCGTGCGCGGCGGCGGGCGTGAACTCCGCCGATGAGCGAATCGTCCCCGTCCCGATCATCGCGCGCCGAAGGCACGGGCGGATCGTCACCGCTGCAAGGCCTGAAGAACTGGCTCAAGGGCCTGCGACGCGGCCGCAACGGCGATACGCTGCGCGAAGCCATCGAAGAGCTGATCGAGGAAACCGAAACCGAAGTCGATGCTCCCATCAGCGAGGATGAAAGCGCGCTTCTTCGAAACATTCTCCAGCTGCGCAACCTGACAGCCTACGACGTGATGGTGCCGCGCGCCGATATCGCTGCTGTATCCGTCGATATCGAGCTCGCGGATCTCGTTCGGATCATGAGCACCAAGGGTCACTCGCGGCTGCCCGTCTATCGCGAGACGCTTGATGACGTCATCGGCATGGTCCACATCAAGGACGTGCTGACCTGCCTCACCGGGGACCGGCCCTTCGATCTCAAGTCGATCCTGCGCGAGGTCTTGTTCGTCGCGCCCTCGATGCGCGCTCTCGATCTGCTGCTGCAGATGCGGCTGGCGCGCATCCACATGGCCCTGGTCATCGACGAGTTCGGCGGCATCGATGGCCTTACGACCATCGAGGATGTGGTCGAGGAAATCGTCGGCGAGATCGAGGACGAGCACGATGTGGAACAGGGCCCGAAGATGTTGGCGCGGCCCGACGGCAGCCTGATCGCCGATGCCCGCACGACGATCGAGGAGTTCGAGCACCGCGTCGGCCCGGTGCTGTCGGAAGAGGAGCGCGAACAGGATATCGACACGCTGGGCGGCCTGGTGTTCACCCTGACCGGCCATGTCCCGACCCGCGGAGAATCCGTCACTCATCCCTCGGGCATCGTGTTCGAGGTGATCGAGGCCGACCCCCGTCGAGTTCGACGGCTGCGAGTCCGTAACCTGCCACAACGATCGGCGAGCGAGGATGGCGGAACGCCCGGCTAGCGTCTCTTCAGCCACGATGCGGGCAGGCGCGGCCGCCCCTCGAATGTCCGTCCGCGGCAGTCGCCTCGGCGCCTGGCTCGATCGGCAGTCGCGGTGGCGTCTGCGGGGCATGGCATTGCTGCTGGGCGCGCTTGGCGCCGCCGCATTGCCGCCGGTCTATGCCTTGCCCGTCCTCATCGTCAGCTTCTCCGGCCTCATCCTGCTGGTCGATCGCACGCCGCAGCCGCTTGGCGCCATCGGCCTCGGCTGGTGTTTCGGGTTCGGCTATTTCGTTGCGGGGATCTATTGGGTTGCGAACGCGTTGCTGGCGGTCTCCTCCACGTTCGGCCTGCTGCTCCCCTTTGCAATCACCGTCGCGGTCGGCGGGTTGTCGGCGTTGCTCGCTGTCTTTCCTGCGCTCGCCGTCGGGCTGGCCCGGATCCTGTGGCCGGCCGGCCCGGCGCGAGTCCTCGTGCTCGCAATCTGCTGGACGATTTTCGAATGGTTGCGGGCCTGGGTCCTCACGGGTTTCCCGTGGAATCTCGTCGGCTACAGCTGGGCGTTCTCCGATGCGATGAACCAGTTCGCCGCCTTGGTCGGCGTCTGGGGTCTGAGCCTTGTCACCGTCGTTGTCGCCGCCCTGCCGGCACTGCTCGTGGATTGGAGTGGCCGCCGGCTGGCAGATGCCGCGGCAATTCGGCGCACTCAGCCGGCGGTTGCCTGCGTTGTCGGCGGGTTGGCGCTCCTGCTCGCCATCTGGGTCGGCGGGTCGATTCGGCTGTCCGGCGCCGGCGATTCCACCGTCCCCGATGTTCGGCTGCGACTCGTGCAGGCGAATGTCGTGCCGACGGACAAAGGCTCGCTCAATCGCGGTGACGATGTCCTCAGACGGCATTTGCGCCTGACCCGCGAAACGCCGGGCTACGACCAGGTCACAGACGTCATTTGGTCCGAGACGGCGGAGCCGTTTCCCTTGGAGCGTTTCCCCGATGCGCGCATGGCCGTCGCGGCGGTTGCTCCGGCGAACGGTCTGCTGATCACGGGCGTGCTGCGCACCGACCCACCGGATGGCGATCCGAGAGAAATTTGGAACAGCATGGCCGTCGTCGATCGAGCCGGTCAAATGGTCGGCAGCTACGACAAGTTTCATCTGGTTCCGTTCGGCGAGTATGTGCCGCTTCACCGCGTCCTGCCGTTCATCTCGAAGTTCACGCCGGGGATCATGGATCTATCGGCGGGTCCGGGTCCGCGGACGCTGCGATTGCCGGGACTGCCGCCGGTCGGGCCGCTGATCTGCTACGAGGCCATATTCCCGGGGCAGGTCGTCGACAGGCGCGATCGACCGCAATGGCTGCTCAATATCACCAATGATGGCTGGTATGGCATCAGCGCCGGACCCCATCAGCACTTCGTCAGCGCGCGGCTGCGCGCCGTCGAAGAGGGCCTGCCGGTCGTGCGCGCGGCAAATACAGGGATTTCGGGCGTGGTCGATCCCTACGGCCGCGTACCCGAGGGATTGCTCTATACGAAGTTCGTGGGGGACAAGATGATCTCCGGCGTGGTCGATCGCTATGGCCGTGTGCCGGGGCAGACGGAGCTGGGAGAGAGCGCGGTACTTGATGTGCCCCTGCCGCAGCCGCTGCAGGGATTGACGCCCTACGCGCGTTGGGGCGATGCGACGATGGCGGTTCTGCTCGCCATTGCCGCACTCGTGGCATTCGCTGCGCGGCGCTGGAATTAATGCGTTGGCGACCGCTGATCGGTTACCGATTCTCGTGTTGACCGGCCCGTTCGCGGTCTCTAAGAGTCAGCGCCGAACTCCAACCGCCCCAGGGTCCGATCGCGTCATGGCTCGAGGTCGCAAGCCGTCCGGCCGTACGGCCAGTGCGGGACATCCCAACCCAATCGACATTCACGTCGGCGGCCGTGTTCGACTGCGCCGGACCCTGCTCGGCATGAGTCAGGAGAAGTTGGCGGAAGCGATCGGCCTCACCTTCCAGCAGGTGCAGAAATACGAGCGGGGTGCCAACCGCATCGGCTCCAGTCGTCTGTTCGACCTCGCGCGCGTGCTCGATGTCACCGTGGCGTATTTCTTCGAGGACATGTCGTCGACGGTCGCCGCGAAAACGCCAAGCCGGATGCGCGGGTTTGCCGAATCCAAACCCGAACCCTTCGAGCCGGACCCGATGGCGCGGCGCGAGACTCTCGAATTGGTGCGCGCCTACTACCGCATCGTCGACCCGCAGGTGCGCAAGCGCGTGTTCGAACTGGCCAAGACGCTCGGAAAGACGAGGCGGGTCGACGCTTAGGCCGTGCGTGCGGCCGCGGCCGCAGTTTTGCAACGATGGAGAAAGGGATATCGCGTGCCCCGGACTAACTATCTCTTCACGAGCGAATCCGTTTCCGAAGGCCATCCCGACAAGGTTTGCGATCGCATCTCCGACGCCATCGTCGATGCCTATCTCACGGCGGATCCCTATTCTCGCGTCGCCGTCGAGACCATGGCGACGACGAACCGCGTCTTTCTCGCCGGCGAGACGCGTGGTCCCGCTGCGGTCACCAACGAACTGTTGGAGCAGGTGGTGCGCCGCGCCATCAAGGACATCGGCTACGAACAGGAAGGCTTTCACTGGCAAAAAGTGAAAATCGAGACCTTCATTCACCCGCAATCGGCCGACATCGCCCAGGGCGTGGACGCCAAGGGCAACAAGGACGAAGGCGCCGGCGATCAAGGCATCATGTTCGGCTATGCCTGTCGCGAGACGGAGCACTTCATGCCGGCTCCCATCTACTACGCCCACAACATCCTGCGCTCGCTCTCGGAGGCCCGGCATTCCGGTGCCGAGCCCGGCCTCGGACCGGACGCCAAGAGCCAGGTCACGTTGCTGTACGAGAACGGCAAACCCGTTCGCGCGACGTCGATCGTCGTCTCGACACAGCACAGTGCGAGTCTCGACCAGGAAGCCGTGCGCGAGATCGTGCGGCCACATGTGGTGAACACGCTGCCGTCCGGCTGGATGTGTCCGGAGGAAGAGTTCTACGTCAACCCGACCGGCCGTTTCGTCATCGGCGGTCCGGACGGAGATGCCGGGCTCACCGGTCGCAAGATCATCGTCGATACCTATGGCGGCGCGGCGCCGCATGGCGGCGGGGCATTTTCGGGCAAGGATCCGACCAAGGTCGACCGTTCCGCCGCCTATGCCGCCCGGTATCTGGCGAAGAACGTTGTGGCGGCGGGTCTCGCCGAGCGCTGCACGATCCAGTTGTCCTATGCCATCGGCGTTGCCAAGCCGCTGTCGGTCTACGTCGAGACTCATGGCACGAGCGCCGTCGCCGAGGATCGGATGGTCAAGGCTCTCTGCGATCTGGTCGATCTCAGTCCGCGCGGCATCCGCGAACATCTCGGGTTGAACCGCCCGATCTATGCGCGCACCGCGGCGTATGGGCATTTCGGGCGTCCCGTCGATGCCGATGGCGGCTTCTCCTGGGAACGCCTCGATCTCGTCGATCGCCTGCGCGCCGCCCTACATTGAGCGCGATGGCGGACCGGGGCGGTCAATGACCGCTGCCCCGGCACCCGGCCGGATCGACTGGCATGGACGACGCCGCGGGCGGCGACTGACGACTCGCCGCCAAGACCTTCTCACGGGGCTGTTGCCGCGCCTGCGCGTGGCCTTGCCGCCCTCTGGCGGTCAACTCGAGCTTGCCCATCTGTTCCCGCAGCCGCGGTCGGGACTATGGCTCGAAGTCGGGTTCGGGAGCGGCGAGCACTTGGCCGAGCAGGCCCGTCGACACCCCGAGATCGGATTCATCGGCTGCGAGGTCTTCGTCAACGGCGTCGCCGCGCTGGTCAGGGAAGTCGAACGGCTGGAGCTTGCCAACGTCCGCATCTTCGACGACGACGCCCGCCTGCTGTTGACGGCCCTGCCCGAGGCTTCGATCGATCGCGCCTTCCTGTTGTTTCCGGATCCATGGCCCAAGACGCGCCACGCCAAGCGGCGCTTCATCGGTCCCGCCAATCTTCCGACGATGGCCCACATTCTTGCCGACGGCGCCCACTTCCGCGTCGCCACGGATGACGCCGGCTATGTCCGCTGGACCCTCCAACACCTGGTCGGCCACCCGGACTTTCGCTGGACGGCAGCCACGCCGCAAGACTGGCGCAATCCGCCGGAAGACTGGGTCGAGACGCGCTATCAGCAAAAGGCGGTGGCGGCCGGACGCCCGCCGGTGTTCCTTTGCTTTCAACGCCAGCCGCGGCTCGCGAAATCCAGAAAATCCTTGCGATTCGCCGGCCGCGACTTATATTAGCGCCACAATCGTTAGTCCCGTCCCTGGATGGGACCACAAAAAATAAGGTGGGCCAACGGCCCGCCTTTTTTGTTAGCCCCGGACAGGCTCTGGGGCCAGCGTACGAGTAGAGGACGTATGGGCTTGGATAGGGCGGCGGCCGTCGAGCGGTTGGTCGCCCCGTCGCTCGCGGCGACGGGGTTCGAGGTCGTGCGCGTGCAGTTCATGGGGCATTACAGCCCGGTCCTGCAGATCATGATCGAACGGACCGACCGGCGCGCGGTTTCGGTCGACGACTGCGCCAACGTGAGCCGGGCCGTGTCGGCGCTCCTCGATGTCGAGGAGGTGATTGCCGGATCCTATACGCTCGAGGTGAGTTCGCCGGGCATCGACCGCCCGCTGACGCGTCCCGAGCACTTCGTCCGGTTCGCGGGTTTCGAGGCCAAGCTCGAGACGCGAATTCCGCTGGACGGGCGGAAGCGGTTCACCGGGCGGCTGCTTGGACTCGAAGGCGAGCGTGTCCGGATCGCGACGGCTGAAGGGGAGTTGGCGCTGCCATTGGCCGATGTGGAGCGGGCGAAGCTCGTCCTGACCGATGAGCTCATCGCCACGACGGCCAATCCGGCGCATTGACGATGCACAAAGAGGTACCGATGGATACGACGATTGCCGTTCCCAGGCTCGAGTTGCTTCAGGTGGCCGATGCCGTTGCCCGCGAGAAGGGCATCGAGCGCGACGAGGTCCTGGAGGCGATGGAGCAGGCGATCCAGAAGGCCGGCCGCTCGAAATACGGCCATGAGCACGACATTCGCGCCAAGATCGACCGCAAGACCGGCGAGATCCGCCTGATGCGATTCCGCGAGATCGTCGAGACGGTCGAGAACGAAGCGACGCAATTGACGTTGGCGCAGGGGCAGCGAATCAGCCCGGAAATCAAGCAGGGCGAGTTCATCATCGACGAATTGCCGCCGATCGATTTCGGCCGCATTGCCGCCCAGACCGCCAAGCAGGTCATCGTGCAGAAGGTGCGCGAGGCGGAGCGCAAGCGCCAGTTCGACGAATACAAGAATCGCAAGGGCGAGATCGTCAACGGCCTGGTCAAGCGGGTCGAGTTCGGCAACGTCACGGTCGACCTGGGTCGCGCCGAGGCGATGCTCCGCCGCGACGAGCTGCTGCCGCGCGAAACGTTCCGCAACGGCGACCGCGTGCGCGCCCTCATCTACGACGTGCGCGAAGAGGCGCGGGGACCGCAGATCTTCCTGTCGCGCACCCATCCCGACTTCATGGCCAAGCTGTTCGCGCAGGAAGTTCCGGAGATCTACGACGGCATCATCGAGATCAAGGCCGTCGCCCGCGATCCCGGCAGCCGCGCCAAGATCGCGGTGATCTCCAACGACGGCGGCATCGATCCGGTCGGCGCCTGCGTCGGCATGCGCGGCAGCCGTGTGCAGGCGGTCGTCGGCGAACTGCAGGGCGAAAAGATCGACATCATTCCCTGGTCCAACGACCCCGCCACGTTCGTGGTCAACGCGCTGGCGCCCGCCGAAGTGTCCAAGGTCGTGCTCGACGAGGAAAACCGCCGCATCGAAGTCGTCGTGCCGGAGAGCCAGCTCAGCCTGGCGATCGGGCGGCGCGGCCAGAATGTCCGACTCGCCTCCATGCTGACCGGCTGGAACATCGATATCATGACGGAAGACGAGGAATCCGAGCGCCGCACCGAGGAGATGCGTACGCGCTCCAAGATGTTCATCGACGCCCTCGATGTCGACGACGTCATCGCGCATCTGCTGGTGACGGAGGGCTTCACCAACATCGAGGAGGTGGCGTTCGTCCCGGTCGAGGAGCTGGCCGGCATCGAGGGCTTCGACGAGGATGTGGCGCGCGAATTGCGCGAACGCGCCCGCGTCTTCCTGCAGGAGCAGAACGAAAAGCTCTCGGCCCGTCGGCGCGAGCTTGGCGTCGACGACGCGCTGGCGACGATCGAGGGCCTGACGCCGGCGATGCTGGTGACGCTCGGCGAAAACGGCATCAAGACGCGGGATGATCTGGCGGATCTCTCGAGCGACGAGCTGATCGATCCTCAGGACGGCATCCTGCGCGGCACGAGCCTCAGCAGCGCGGATGCCAATGCCATCATCATGGCGGCGCGGGCGCACTGGTTCGCGGACCAGGGTGAATCGACCGTCGCCCAGAAGGCCACCGAGTGAGCGTCGGGTGGACAGACCGTGGCGCTGACCGACATGGCTCCGATCGAAACGATAGGCGCGGAGGCGTCGCTCGGCACGCCCGAGGATGCGACGGATGGCCCGGCGACGGGGCCGCTCCGGCGTTGCATCGCCACGCGCGAAGTCCTGCCGAAGGAGTCGCTGGTCCGGTTTGTCGTTGGACCGGCGGCGGACGTGGTTCCCGATATAGCCGGAAAGCTGCCGGGGCGCGGGCTGTGGGTGAAGGCGGAGCGGGCAGTCCTCGCAGGCGCCGTCGCCAAGAATCTGTTCGCCAAGGCGGCGCGACAGTCTGTTACTGTGGCTGCCGATCTGGTCGATCGGACGGTCGTCCTGCTCTCCCATCGCTGCCTTGACCTGATCGGCTTGGCCCGGCGCGCCGGGCAGGTGGTCTGCGGTTTCGAGAAGGTGCGCGATGCCCTGCGCGAAGGGCGCGTCGGCATCGTGCTCGCCGCCGCCGACGGCGCGGCCGATGGCCGCGGCAAACTGAAGGCGTTGGCCGGCGAGTTGCCGATCCTGGCGCAGTTCACCGTGGCCGAGTTGTCCGCCGCCTTGGGACGCGAGAATGTCGTGCATGCGGCGTTGGCGCCGGGGCGCCTCGCCGAGCGGTTGATTGTCGACTCTGCCCGTCTGGCGGGCTTGCGTGCTGACAAGGTCAGTTGAACGATCGGAAGGCTAATGACGAGCGCGAACGAGGAAGAATCCAAGAAGTCCCTGAAGCTGTCGCGGCCCGGGCGTCTTGAGCTGAAGAAAACCGTCGACGCCGGTCAGGTGCGGCAGAGCTTTCCGCATGGCCGCTCGAAGGCCGTGTCCGTCGAGGTCAAGCGCAAGCGCACGTTTGCTCCCGGCGCCGGCGGGCGGATGACCGAAGTGACCGCCGATGCCCTTGGAATCAGCGAGGCGGTGCCGCATGAGGATACCAGCGCGGACGAGCGGCTGGCGCTGCATCATCTGACGGCCGGCGAACGGGCCGCAAGATTGCGCGCGCTCGAGGACGCGCAGCGTCACGAGGAACTCCGAAAGGCACTGGACGCCGAACTGCGCCGGCAGGCGGAAGAGGAATCCGTTCGCCAGGCCGCCGAAGAGGAAGCGCGACGCCAGCAGGAAGAGGAACGCGCGAAGGTCGAAGCCGATAGCGGCAAGCCGGCTGAGACCGCGCCCGCCGACGGCAAGGGGGCGGCGGCCGAGGCCGCGTCTCCCGCGACCACGCCCGCGACGACAGCGCTGGCAAGGTCGGGCAAGGCGACGGCCAAAACCGTCGAGGAAATAGCGGTCACCGAGGATGATGAGGATGGTCCGGCGCGCGCGAAGCGGCCGGGCGGCAAACTCTCGCCGGCAAAGCCGGTGGCGGCCGTGCGGCGCGGGGAGCCGCGCCGGCGCGCCGGCAAGATGACGATCGTGCAGGCGCTCGACGACACCAACGAAGAGCGGATTCGCAGCCTGGCGTCCGTCCGGCGCGCGCGCGAGAAAGAGAAGCAGCGAGCGCAGGCTTTGCGCACCGAGGGCCAGAAGGTGATTCGCGACGTCGTCATCCCCGAGACCATCACCGTCCAGGAATTGGCCAACCGCATGGCCGAGCGCAGCGGCGACGTCATCAAGTCGCTCATGAAGATGGGCGTGATGGCGACGATCAATCAGCCCCTCGATGCCGATACCGCGGAGCTCATCGCGACGGAGTTCGGGCATCGCGTGCGCCGCGTATCTGCGGCCGATATCGAGATCGGTCTGGATGCGCAGGATGACGATCCCGAGACGCTCAAGCCGCGCGCCCCGATCGTGACCGTCATGGGCCACGTCGATCACGGCAAGACGTCGCTGCTCGATGCCCTTCGGCAGACCGATATCGCCGCGCACGAGGCCGGCGGCATCACCCAGCATATCGGCGCCTATCAGGTCGTGCGCCCCTCCGGTCAGCGCATCACCTTCATCGATACGCCCGGCCATGCGGCCTTCACGGAGATGCGCGCGCGCGGCGCCAATCTGACGGACATCGTCATCCTGGTGGTCGCCGCCGATGACGGCATCATGCAGCAGACGGTCGAAGCCATTCACCACGCCAAGGCGGCGCAGGTGCCGATCATCGTGGCCGTCAACAAGATCGACAAGCCCGATGCCAAGCCGCAGCGCATCCGCCAGGAACTGCTGCAGCACGGGCTGGTGCCCGAAGAGCTCGGCGGTGAAGTGCAGACCGTCGAAGTCTCTGCCAAGGAGAAGACGAACCTCGACAAGCTGGAGGAGGCCATCCTGCTGCAGGCGGAAATCCTGGAGCTGAAAGCCAATCCCGACCGCGCGGGCACCGGCACCGTGATCGAGGCCCGCCTGGAGCGCGGCCGCGGCGCCGTCGCGACATTGCTGGTGCAGCGCGGCACGATCCGGGTCGGCGATATTTTTGTCGCCGGCACCGAGTGGGGCCGCGTGCGCGCGCTCGTCACCGATCGCGGCGAGAGCGTGAACGAGGCGGGGCCGTCGTCGCCCATCGAGGTGCTGGGCCTCCAGGGCGCGCCGCTTCCGGGCGAACAGTTCGTCGTCGTCGGAAACGAGAACCGCGCCCGCCAGATCACGGAGTTCCGCCATCAGAAACAGCGCGAGGTGCAGGCGAAGATCTCCGCGCGCAGCTCGGTCGAGCAGATGTTCTCCAAGATCGCCGCCGGCGAAAGCAAGGAGCTCGCAATCCTCGTCAAATCGGACGTGCAGGGGTCGCTCGAAGCGATCACCGGCAGCTTGACCAAGCTCAGCGGGGAGGAGGTCTCCGTCCGCGTCCTTCACGCCGCGGTGGGCGGGATCAACGAGTCTGATATCACGTTGGCGCGGGCGTCGAACGCGATGATCATCGGCTTCAATGTGCGCGCCAATCCGCAGGCGCGCGAGATGGCGCGGCGGGATGGCGTGGATATCCGCTACTACTCGATCATCTACAATGTCATCGACGACATCACGGCCGCCCTCAAGGGCATGCTGGCGCCGGTCCTGCGCGAGCGCTTCCTCGGCAATGCGCAGATCCGCGAGGTCTTCAACATCAGCAAGGTCGGGAAAGTCGCGGGCTGCATGGTCACGGAAGGCCAGGTCAAGCGCGGCGCCAAGGTGCGGTTGTTGCGCGATAACATCGTCATCCACGAGGGCAGCCTGAAGACCCTGAAGCGGTTCAAGGACGAGGTCCGCGAGGTCAAGGAAGGCTACGAGTGCGGCATGGCGTTCGAGAACTACGATAACATCCAAGCCGGAGACACGATCGAGTGCTTCGAAATGGAACAGGTCGCCGCCGTCTGACGAGGCGGCGCGCGACCTTCGCAGCGGGCTGACCCGGCGAATGCCGGTCGCGGCCGTCGCTGCCTCTGTCGCCGAATCCGGCAGCAGGCGGCGAGCGTTCGGGAAAGCGGTGATCATGATGACGAGACGGGCGGGTGGGAGCCCGACCCAGCGACAGTTGCGCGTCGGCGAAGAGTTGCGTCATGCGCTCGTGCGCGTCCTGGGCCGGGGAAATCTCCGCGACCCGGAGCTGGATGGGGTCCAGGTGACCGTGACGGAGGTGCGCGTCAGTCCCGACCTGCGCAACGCGACGGCCTTCGTCGTTCCCTTCGGCGGCGGAAAGGCGGATGCGCTCGTGGCAGCGCTCAACCGCGCCGGCGGCTTCTTCCGCGCGCAGTTCGGCCGTGAATTGAAGCTTCGCCACGTCCCCGCAATCCAATTCGAGGCCGATCGCAGCTTCGACCATGCGAGCCGGATCGATCAGTTGTTGCAGGATCCGCGGGTTGCGCCCGATCTCGCCCATGAAGACGAGAGCGGCGACGACACGGGCGACGGAAGTGGCGCGTAAGCAACGGGGAATCCCGATTCACGGCTGGCTCGTGATCGACAAGCCCGTCGGCATGACCTCGATGCGGGTCGTCAGTCTCGTCCGCCGTGCCACCGGCGCGGCCAAGGCCGGTCATGCCGGTACGCTGGATCCGCTGGCGAGCGGCGTTCTGCCGGTGGCGCTGGGCGAAGCGACCAAGACGGTACCTTTCGTGACCGGCGGCAAGAAGCGCTACCGCTTCACCTTGCGCTGGGGCGAGGCGCGCTCGACCGATGACGCCGAGGGAGAGGTGGCCGCCATGAGCGCCGTGCGGCCGACGCCGGAGCGGATCTGTGCCGCCCTCGAGTGCATGGTCGGGGCAATCGAGCAAGTCCCGCCGGCATTTTCGGCCATCCATATCGGGGGGCAGCGGGCCTATGCGTTGGCACGGGCCGGGCACAAAGTCGATCTGGTGTCGCGGACGGTCACTATCCACCGCTTTGCGCTGGTCGACCGGCCGGATGACGATCACGCGGTCTTCGAGGTGGAATGCGGAAAAGGCACGTATATCCGCAGCTTGGCCCGGGACCTGGCGGTCGCGCTGGGCACCGTCGGCCATGTGTCGGCGCTCCGGCGTATCGCGGTCGAGCCGTTCACCGAAGCGCAGGCGATTTCGCTGGAATCCCTCCAATCCGTGGGGCATAGTCCCGCCGCCTTCGGGCAATTGTTACCGGTCGAGGCCGCGCTGGACGACATCCCGGCACTGGCCCTGACCGATACCGAGGCAAACCGCCTGCGTTGCGGTCAGCCGGTTGGCTTGTTGAGCCGGCAGGACCTGGAACGCGTCGGCCATCTCGAAAGCGGATCCATCGTGTGCGCGATGGCCGGCGGCAAGCCGGTCGCGCTCGCACGGTTCGAGGCTGGCGACCTTCGTGCGGTGCGCGTGTTGAATCTCTAGGAAGCGAAAGGACTGATGATGTCGATTACCGCAGAGCGCAAACAGGCGGTCATCAAGGAATACGCGACGAACGCGAATGACACGGGTTCGCCCGAAGTCCAGGTGGCCGTCTTGAGCGAGCGCATCGGCAATTTGACCGAGCATCTGAAGACGCACGAGAAGGATTTCCATTCTCGGCGAGGGTTGCTGGTCATGGTTGGGCAGAGGCGGCGCTTGCTCGATTATCTTCGCAACAAGGACGCTGCCCGCTACCAAGAGCTGATTCAGCGCCTTGGGCTGCGCCGCTAACTCACAATCAGGCGATCGCCAGCGGCCTGCCGGGATGGTTCTCGGCCGGGGCCGATTGGCGCTGTCTTATCGCCTGGAGCGATCACGATCCGGCCGGCGTGATCGCTACAATGCCGGGCCGACGCAAGAGGCGGACAGATTCGCGTGGAAACGGTCCATTGAGATCGTCCTCCGCGGCGTCCGATGTGTCTCGCCAATCGATGGGCGCATGCCCATCGCCGCCTCTTGCGCGGGTCCGGCCCCCTATCACCGGCCGTTACCCGAAAGGACTGAACGACGATGTTTAGCATCTCCCGCAATGAAATCGACTGGGGCGGCCGCAAGCTGGTTCTGGAAACCGGTCGCATCGCCCGCCAAGCCGATGGCGCCGTCCTCTGCACCTACGGCGATACCGTCGTGCTGTGTAGCGTTGTCGGCCAACGGACGCCGAAGCCCGGCATCAACTTCTTCCCGCTGACGGTCAACTATCAGGAGAAATCCTTCGCCGCAGGCAAGATCCCCGGCGGCTTCTTCAAGCGCGAGGGCCGGCCGAGCGAGAAGGAGGTCCTGACCTCGCGCCTGATCGACCGACCGATCCGGCCCCTCTTCCATCCGAGCTTCCGCTGCGAGACCCAGGTCATCGCGACGGTTTTGAGCCATGACCTGGAGAATGACCCCGATGTCGTCGCGATGATCGGGAGCTCCGCCGCGCTGACCATCTCGGGCATTCCATTCCTCGGCCCGATCGGCGCCGCCCGCGTCGGCTATGTCGACGGCAAATACGTTCTTAATCCGCGGGTTGAGGACAGCGCCAACTCAGATCTCGACCTCATCGTCGCCGGCACCGTCGAGGGTGTGTTGATGGTCGAATCCCAAGCCAAGGAGCTGTCGGAGGAGGTCATGCTGGGCGCCGTGACGTTCGGTCACGAGGCGATGCGGCCGGTCATCGATGCGATCATCAATCTCGCCGAGAAATGCGCCAAAGAGCCGTGGGCGCTGCCGGAGACGCCGCCCGAGATCAGCGCCACCGCGGGCAAGCTGCGCGAGCAGTTCGAAGCCGATCTGCGCGAGGCCTACCGTGAGACCGTGAAGCAGGCGCGCCACGAGAAGATCGATGGCGTCAGAAAGAAAGCGGTCGAAGCATTGGCCAGCGAGGCGGTCGCGGCGGAGAAGGTCAGCGCCCTCTTCCACGATCTCGAAAGCGATATCGTGCGCGGCAATATCCTCAAGACCGGCCGGCGCATCGACGGCCGCGACGGCAAGACCGTCCGTCCGATCACGGCGCAGGTCGGCGTGCTGCCGCGTGCCCATGGGTCGGCGCTCTTCACCCGCGGCGAGACCCAGGCCCTGGTCGTGGCGACGCTCGGCACCGGCGAGGACGAGCAGATCATCGACGCGCTCGAAGGTGAATATCGCGAGAACTTCATGCTGCACTACAACTTCCCCCCCTACTCGGTCGGCGAGGTCGGGCGCATGGGCTCGCCCGGACGGCGCGAGATCGGCCACGGCAAGCTGGCCTGGCGGGCGATCCGGCCGCTGCTGCCGGGCAAGGACGACTTTCCCTATACGGTTCGTGTCGTCTCGGAGATCACGGAGTCGAACGGTTCGTCGTCGATGGCGACGGTGTGCGGCAGTTCACTCTCGCTCATGGATGCGGGCGTGCCGCTGCCGCGCGCGGTCGCCGGCATCGCCATGGGCCTCATCAAGGAGGATGAAGGCTTTGCCGTGTTGTCCGACATCCTCGGCGACGAAGATCACCTGGGCGACATGGACTTCAAGGTCGCCGGCACGGCGCAGGGCGTGACGTCCCTGCAGATGGACATCAAGATCACCTCGATCACGCCGGAGATCATGAAGATCGCGCTGGCACAGGCGCAGGAGGGTCGCCTGCACATTCTCGGCGAGATGGCCAAGGCGATGCCGGAGTCGCGCGAGGCGGTCAGCCAGAACGCCCCGAGGATCACGGTGATCAACATTCCCAAGGACAAGATCCGCGAGGTCATCGGTTCCGGCGGCAAGGTCATCCGCGAGATCTGCGAAGTCACCGGCGCCAAGATCGACATCGAGGACGACGGCACCATCAAGGTGGCGGCGGTCGATGCCAAGGCCTCGCAGGCCGCGATCGACTGGATTCGCGGCATCGTCGCGGAGCCGGAGATCGGCGTCGTCTACAGCGGCAAGGTCGTGAAGGTCGTCGATTTCGGCGCCTTCGTGAACTTCCTCGGCAGCCGCGACGGCCTCGTTCACATCAGCGAACTGTCGCCCCAGCGCGTCAAGACCGTTGCCGACGTCGTCAAGGTCGGTGACCTCGTCAAGGTCAAGGTCATCGGCATGGATGATCGCGGCAAGGTCAAGCTCAGCATGAAAGCGGTCGACCAGGCCACCGGCGAAGACATCGCCCGGAAAGCCGAGGCGACCGGCTGATCCGACACCGCGATGGTCCAGGCCGTGGCGGAGTATCGACTGCCCAGGGTCATCGGGCACCGGGGAGCCGCGGCCTACGCGCCGGAGAACACGCTGGAGGGCATCAAAGAAGCGGCGCGCCGCCGTGCGCGCTGGATCGAGGTGGACGCCAAGTTGACGCGTGATGGCGTCGTCATTCTCATGCACGACGACACGCTCGACCGCACCACGAGCGGCCGTGGCGCGGTTGCCCGGGTGACCTATCGAGACATCCACCTTCTCGACGCCGGTGCCTGGTTCGGCGCGACCTGGAATGGCGCCCGGGTGCCGAGGCTGGCGGACGCATTGGCGCTGCTGGTGGATCTCGGCATGAACGCCAATATCGAGATCAAGCCCTGTGCCGGGCGTGAGACCGAGACGGCGGCGGCGGTCGTCGAAGTCGTTCGTCGCTGTTGGCCGTCGGGGCGTCCTTGGCCGCTGTTGTCGAGCTTCAGGCGCGACAGCTTGGATGCTGCCCGCGCTGCTGCGCCGGAGATACCGCGCGGGCTCTTGATCTGGGAATTCACACCGGACTGGGCTACGGCCGCGGCTGCGCTCGATTGCGTCAGCATCCATTGTGCGGATCAGCACCTGACCGTGCCGTGGGCAGATGAGATCCGCAAGGCCGGCTTTGGTCTCGCCGTCTACACGGTCAACGATCGTGCGCGGGCCTTGGAGTTGCTGAGTTGGGGTGTCCAATGCCTCTTCACCGATCGCCCGGACGTGATCATCGACGTTGCGTGACAGCGCTCCCTGCGGGGTGTGGCCTTTCCGGCGCGGCGGCGCTATATAGGCCGTAAGCTACTGGCGTCCCAGACATTAATGCTCCGGAGGTCGAGTGGAGTCGCTCAAGCCGATCATCATCTCCGGACGGGAAGTACTGCCGCTGGTCGAAGGCGGCAAAGGAATCTCTATTTCCAATGGCGAAAGTTCGGGGGCGTGGGCGGCGTCGGGCGGCGTCGGCACGTTTTCCGGCGTCAACGCCGATTCCTACGACGCGCAGGGCAACCTGATTTTGCAAGTCTATCACGGCCGCACGCGGCGCGAACGGCACGAGGAACTCATCGCCTTCGCAGTCAGCGGCGGCATCCATCAGGCCCGCATCGCCTACGAGCAATCCAACGGTCGTGGCCGCATCCACATGAACGTGCTGTGGGAGATGGCGGCCTCCGAGCGCGTGCTGCACGGCGTGCTCGAGGGGGCCAAGGGACTCATCAACGGCGTGACCTGCGGCGCCGGCATGCCCTACAAGATCGCGGAGATCTGCAGCCGTTACGGCGTCTACTACTACCCGATCGTGTCCTCCGCCCGCGCGTTCCGGGCGCTGTGGAAGCGCGCCTATCACAAGTTCCAGGATTGGCTGGGCGGCGTCGTCTACGAAGATCCGTGGCTTGCGGGCGGACATAACGGTCTTTCCAACAGCGAAGACCCGACCAGGCCCGAGGCGCCCTATCCGCGCGTCGTCGAACTCCGCCGCTTCATGCGCGGGGAATGCGGCCTTGGGGAAACGCCGATCTTCATGGCCGGTGGCGTCTGGTTTCTCAGGGAGTGGGTGGATTGGCTTCACGATCCGGATATCGGGCCGGTCGCGTTTCAGTTCGGCACGCGGCCGCTCCTGACGGCGGAGAGCCCCATCTCGGACGCCTGGAAGCGTCGCCTTCTGACGCTCCATGAAGGCGAAGTTTTTCTCAATCGGTTCAGCCCGACCGGTTTTTATTCCTCCGCCGTCAACAATCCGTTCGTTCGTGAGTTGCGGGATCGTTCCGATCGGCAGGTGGCCTATAGTTCGACGCCCGTCGGCGAGCACGAGTGGGCCTTCCCGGTCGGTGCCCGCGGCCGCACGGTCTACCTCACCGCCGCCGACAAGCTGAGGGCGTCAGACTGGGTTGCAAAGGGCTTCACCGACGCCCTGCGGACTCCCGATTCGACCCTCGTCTTCGTGACGCCGGAAAAGGCCAACGAGATTCTGACCGACCAGATCAATTGCATGGGTTGCCTGAGCGCCTGCCAGTTCTCGAACTGGGCGCAGAACGAGCAAGGCACCACCGGCAAGAAGGCCGATCCGCGTTCCTATTGCATTCAAAAAACGTTGCAGAAGATCAGCCATTCCGGAGATACGGAAAACCAGCTCATGTTCGCCGGCCACAATGCTTTCCGATTCAGGGATGACCCATTCTACGCGGGTGGCTTCATTCCGACCGTAAAGCAGCTGGTGGAGCGCATTCAAACCGGAGATTAACCCTGCTCAAGCTTTTTTATCCCTTCCAGATAATGGTGTAGTCTGCGGGATAGCAGCCTTTATTTTCACTGATTTTGGCTCTATATAGTGAGCCGTGACGACATCGCGACCATTTGCGCCGGTGCTGGAGCGCTTGAAGGTTGTGAGCCTTCGGCCGACCCGCCAAAGGCTGGCCTTGGCGCGCCTTCTGTTCGAAGCCGGCGATCGCCATGTGACGGCGGAACAACTCCACGGCGAGGCCCAGGCGGCCAAGGTTCGGCTGTCGCTCGCGACCGTATACAACACCCTGCATCAATTCACGGCTCACGGTCTGCTGCGCGAGGTGGTGGTCGAGCCGGGGCGGTCCTATTTTGATACCAACACCACGGACCACCATCATTTCTTCTTCGAAGCGCAGGGACGTCTCGAAGACATTCCTGCCGATCAGGTGGAATTGGCGCGGATTCCCGCAGCACCCCCGGGAACGCGGGTGAGCCGCGTCGACGTGATCGTGCGCGTTGCACCGAACGAATCATGATCGGTGGAAATCAGCGCTGATATTAGTTTTGAATCATTCTAGACTATTGACAATCACGTTGTCTGGAATAAGATTCAGACACTTAGCCTGAACGGACAGTGCTTCAGGCTGATCACTCTTTGTTCCAATAAAGTCAGGAGGTAGCATCCGCCATGGCGTCATTGAAAGGCTCAAAGACCCTGGAAAATCTCAAAGCGGCGTTTGCCGGCGAAAGCCAGGCCAACCGCCGCTATCTCTATTTCGCCCAGAAGGCCGACGTCGAGGGTTACAACGATGTCTCGGCCGTCTTCAGATCGACAGCCGAGGGCGAGACCGGGCATGCGCACGGCCATCTGGAGTTCATGGAAGCGATCGGCGATCCCGCCACTGGCCAGCCGATCGGCACGACCGAGTTAAATCTGAAGGCCGCCATCGCCGGCGAGACCCACGAATACACCGATATGTATCCGGGCATGGCCCGCACGGCGCGTGACGAGGGCTTCGCCGAAATCGCCGATTGGTTCGAGACGTTGGCGAAGGCCGAGAAGTCCCATGCCGGCCGCTTCCAGAAGGCGTTGCAAACGCTGGGTTAGGGTCGCGGGTGCCGGCGCCGGCGGGTGGGGCGGCCTCCGTGACCCACCCGCGGCAAGGTCAGATCTAGCCGCGTCGAATTCTGCTGACTCGTCTGTGCGAGGGCGAGACAGGCCAAGGGTATGTCATGCGCGAAGGCAGTCTCGAGCCGCCCATCCGGCATCCGATCGCTTGGGACGATCCGGACTACTACGATGCCGAAAAGATCGAGGCCGAATTGCGCCGGGTCTTCGACATCTGCCATGGCTGTCGGCGCTGCTTCAACCTGTGCGACAGCTTCCCGCGTCTCTTCGATCTGATCGACAACTCGGAATCAGGTGAACTGGATTCGGTCGAGAGCAGCGATTTCAGCCCCATCGTCGATGCTTGCACGCTCTGCGACATGTGCTTCATGACGAAATGCCCGTACGTACCGCCCCATGAATTCAATCTCGATTTCCCCCATCTGATGCTTCGCTACCGCGCTGCGCAGCTGCAACGCGGGGAGGTCGGGCGCCTGCAGCGTGAACTGACAGAGACCGATCGCAACGGCAAGCTGGCTGGTCTGGCAGCGCCCCTCGCCAATTGGGCCGGGCGCGCCGACAATGGCGTCACGCGGCCGCTTCTGGAGCAGATCGCCGGCGTCGACCGCCAGGCCGCGCTGCCGACGTTTCATGGCAAGACGCTCGTCCTGCAGGCCATGGAAGGAAAGCCCGAGATCAACCGCGAGGCGCCGGCGTTTGGCCGCAAGGTCGTCCTGTACGCGACCTGCTTTGCCAACTACAACAACCCGTCGATCGGCATCGCGGCCCTTGCCGTGCTGGCGAAGAACGGAGTCGAATGCGAAATCGTCTATCCGGCCTGCTGCGGCATGCCGCAGCTGGAGCAAGGCGATCTTGCGCGGGTTGCCGATAGCGCACGCCGTATCAGCGCGGCGCTCGTTCCATGGATCGACGAAGGGTATGACGTAGTGGCGCTGGTGCCGTCCTGCGCGCTGATGCTGAAGTTCGAGTGGCCGCTGATCCTGCCCGGCGATGCCGCCATCAAGCGGTTGTCCGATGCCACATTCGACGTTGCCGAGTACGTTGTCGACATCGCCAAGCACGAAGGTCTGGCGCCCGGACTGCAGCCTCTCGATGGCGGTGTGGCCGTGCATATCGCCTGCCATGCCCGGGCGCAGAACATGGGCCAGAAAGCGACGGAGATGATGCGCCTGATCCCGAACGCCGATCTCACGGTGATCGAGCGCTGCTCGGGCCATGGCGGTTCGTGGGGGATCCTGAAGGGGAATTTCGAGACGGCGCTCAAGGTCGGCCGGCCGGTGGCGCGCCAGGCCAGCGACAGCGGCAAGACCTACCTCGCTTCCGAATGCCCACTGGCCGGGATGCACATCGCCCAGGGCATGGAGCGTCTGGGCCAAGGGGCGAACCAGGCCGGGCCGACGCTGCATCCCATCGAATTGCTCGCGCGCGCCTACGGGCTGTAATCGGTCGTTCGGACGTCGGAGCACTCAATGGCCATGAAACGAGAGATCACCCCGGCGGACCTCATGCCGTCGGCCGAATACGCCAAGGTCCGGGCCACGCGGCGGCAGGCGGTGGTCGCCAGAAAGCAGAATCGGCGACTCGAGGTCGGACCCGTCGCGACCTTCCATTTCGAAGACTATGACAGCATGTGGCTGCAGGTGCAGGAGATGCTGTACATCGAAAAGGGCGGCGAAGCGCAGATCGCGGATGAGCTCAGCGCTTACAACCCGCTCATTCCCAACGGCCGCGAGCTGGTTGCCACGGTCCTCTTCGAAATCGATGATCCCATCCGGCGCAAGACGCTACTCGCCCGCCTGGGCGGCATCGAGGACAACGCCTTCATTCGCATGGGCGAGGAGACGGTCAAGGGCACGTCGGAAGCCGACATCGACCGGACGAGCGCCGACGGCAAGGCTTCCGCCGTGCAGTTCATCCATTTCCCGTTCAAGCCCGGCCAGATCTCGAAATTCCGGCAGCCGGGCGCCCAGGTCATCGTCGGCTTCATGCACCCCGCCTACGGTCATATGGTCGTCATGCCCGAAGCGGTTCGAGCGGCGCTCGCCGGCGACTTCGATTAGAGGCGGTTCGGCCGAAGGCCCGGCGTGAGTCCCGGCTACTGGACCTTCTCGTTCGGATAGGTGCCCCAGAACTCGTCGCGCCGCAGCCAGCCGCGATAGCCCTGGGCGTCGATCTTGCACCAGGCTCCCTCGCATTCCAGCAGGCGGCCGATCGCGCCCGGTGCCAATCGAGCGACGATCGATGCGGACTCGGCGGGGTCGCTCCGAAGCTCCCGCTCTTCGCCGGTGACGCGTGCCGTGCGTTTGCCGTCCAGCATGCTCTGATGCACCCAGCCGATCGTGCCCTGCCAGTCCCGGATCTTCCGCCACACATCGAACTCGGCGACGACCTCGACCGGCAGTCCGCGACGCACAAAGACCCAATCGACGGGATAGTTCGTGCCGGGTCCCGTGCGCAGGTTTACCTCATTGGAGCGAAGGGAAACGAAGCGCGGAATCGGAAGCTTGGTTTCGCTGCCCAGGTTATCGGCGCCGGCGCGGGGGCTGACAGCCGGGCATAGCGCCGCGAGCAGCAGCGCGCTTGCTAAGGCGTGGGCAAGTCTTCGGCAAGTCATCGGAAAGACAAGGATCAATTCCCGCTCTTGGGATTTTCATCACCTACTCGCTGCGACGACTTCCGGTCAAGCGCTTCGCGGCTCGGCGAATCGGTCGGTCGCCGGTCATTCCCTGGACAAGCCGGGGTCGGCTTGCTATGGCACCGTCAGCGCCTCGGCGGGGGCCGGCGCCGGGTGCGGTCGCCGCGACCGTCCAAGTGAGCCAGCAGAATGCCCACCAAGCCGCTCGTCATCGTCACTCGAAAGCTGCCGGACGTCATCGAAACGCGGATGATGGAGCTGTTCGACGTCAGGCTCAATCTCGACGACCGGCCGCTGACCCAGGCGCAACTCGTCGAGGCCGTGCGATCTGCCGTGGTTCTGGTTCCGACGGTGACCGATCATATCGACGCCGCCGCGCTGTCCCAGGCCGGACCGCAGCTGAAGCTGATCGCCAACTTCGGCACCGGCGTCGATCACATCGATCTCAAGACCGCCCGTCAGCGCAACATCACCGTCACGAACACGCCGGGCGTTCTGACCGAGGATACCGCCGACATGACGATGGCCCTGATCCTCGCCGTCCCGCGCCGGCTCGCGGAAGGCGAGCGCCTGATGCGCTCGGGCGACTGGCAGGGTTGGGGACCGACCTCCATGCTGGGACACCGCATCTGGGGCAAGCGACTCGGCATCATCGGAATGGGTCGCATCGGCAGCGCCGTGGCCCGTCGCGCCCGTGGTTTTGGTCTGGCCGTGCACTATCACAATCGTCGTCGCGTCCATCCCGACCTGGAGCGCGAGCTCGAGGCGACCTATTGGGAGAGCCTCGATCAGATGCTGGCGCGCATGGACATCATTTCCGTCAATTGTCCGCACACGCCGGCCACCTATCACCTGCTGTCGGCGCGCCGGCTGCAGCTCCTGCAAAAGCATGCCTATGTCGTCAATACCTCGCGCGGCGAGGTGATCGACGAGAACGCCCTCACGCGGATGCTGGAAAAAAGCCTGTTGGCGGGTGCAGGGCTGGACGTCTTCGAGCACGAACCGGCGGTCAATCCGAAACTGCTGAAGCTCAACAACGTCGTCCTGCTGCCTCATATGGGATCGGCCACGATCGAAGGCCGCATCGACATGGGCGAGAAGGTGATCATCAACATCAAGACCTTCGCCGACGGCCACAAGCCGCCCGACCGCGTCCTGGAGTCGATGTTCTGAGAGGCCAGTCGCTGCTGCGCCGGCCGACCCATAAAATGAGAGGCGCTCGCCTGTCGGCGAACGCCTCGGTGTCCTGCATTGAGGTGGCGAACTACGGGGCTCGTCTACTGTTTCCTGCCCGAGCCAAAGATCGCCGCCAAGACGAAGCGAAGTCCGCCGTCAGTTCGTGGTCGTACCTGACGTGCCACCTGACGTTCCGGTGCCCTGGTCCGTGGTGGCAGGGGGCGTGCTCGAGCCGCTGGTTGTGGAGCCGCTCTCCTCCTTCTTGCAAGCTGTCAGTGCCAGGCCACCCACAAGGGCCAGCACAGTCAGAATTCTGATCGACATACTCATCCGGGAACCTCCAGACTGAACGGATTGTACAACAGTGAGAATAAACGCCTCCTAATTGTGGCCTCGTGACAAAAAAAGGGCAATACCCCCTCCACGCGGCCTGCCTGCATCGCAAAGCGTTGCAGGTCTAGGTATCCTACTCCTCACTGCCATGCGATAACTAGTCCGTCAGGTGCCGGAGATCAAGGGCGGCGTTGTGGCAACGCTAGGACAGGAATCTTGAGGAGTGCCGATTGTCGAGCGGCGCTCGAGGGCGCGTCGGCATCCAACACCGACGCGCGGTTCCAGCGTCAGACCAAGCTTCAGTCGCGACGGCTTAGATCCTTGATCGTTGCCTGCGGGCCGCATAATGCGCAAGCGGGGTCGCGCTTCACCTTGATCTTGCGAAAGGTTGTCGCGAGTGCGTCATAGATCAGGAGACGGCCTGAAAGGCTGTCGCCGATGCCGAGCAGCTCCTTCAGGACTTCCGTCGCTTGCAGGCATCCCACCGTCCCCGCCAGGGCGCCGAGGATGCCGGCCTGCTCGCAGCGGGGAATAAGATCTTCGGGTGGCCGCTCCGGGAACAGACAGCGATAGCACGGGTGCGGATCGCCCAGATACGCCTTGTAGGTCGAAATCTGCGCGTCGAATCGAAGGAGCGCGGCCGAGGCAAGGGGTTTGCGCAGCAGGAAGCAGGCGTCATTGAGCAGGAAGCGTGTCGTGAAGTTGTCGCTGCCGTCGGCGACCAGATCGTAGTCGGCGATGATGGCGGCGGCGTTATCAGCCGTGAGGCGAGCCTTGATCTGATTCACCCGCACGTCCGGATTGACTGCCGCCAGCATGGCGGCAGCGCTTTCGACCTTGGGCATGCCGACGCGCTCGGTTGTGTGAATGACTTGGCGCTGCAGGTTGGAGAGATCCACGACATCGTCGTCGATGACGCCGAGTGTGCCGACTCCGGCTGCGGCCAGGTAGAGCAGCAGCGGCGCACCCAGCCCGCCGGCGCCGACCACGAGCACGCGCGATGACAGCAGGCGCGCCTG
>Ga0137403_10000806_pt1 | contig 40279 bp, 40 predicted proteins | sample CZOMad2_1_16fung_FD_122057 | JGI IMG/M metagenome (GOLD analysis project Ga0137403, IMG submission 122057) | Vadose zone soil fungal communities from Angelo Coast Range Reserve, California, USA - CZOMad2_1_16fungal (Hybrid Assembly) | ecosystem: Environmental > Terrestrial > Soil > Vadose zone...
CCGCAGCGGTTGCAGGTCGCCGGCAGGATCTGCGCGCGGACGAGGAGCGCGCGCATCATCGCCACCCAGAGGACGAGGTAGGGGATCGCGAGCGCGGGATCCTTCATGAGTCCACATATCGGGTCGTCGGCAGACCTTCTTTAGATGCGAAAGGCGTCGGTAGACTGTCTATCCCGTGAGCTGGCTGTCGATCGCGCTCCTCGCGTGCGCGGTCCTCGCCGTCATCGGCGCCGAGTGGCCGCGTCTCGCACGGAACTTCGGTTTCGAAGCACGGCGACGCCGTGAGCGCGACCGGCGCAAGGCCCAGCTGAAGCTTTTGCGGACCGACGAAGAGGAGCTCGACGAGAGCGACGAGTTCGCGGCGAGCGTGCAGCGCGACCTCTCGCAGCTGCCGACGATCGACGAGCGCGACCGCCGCTAGCGTACGACGAAGGTCGTGCTCAGTCGACGCGTGTTCGGGAGGATCGGCCCCGAGTTCTCCATGTTCTTTGCCTCCTGGTAGTCCGAGGCGCGGAAGACGAGTCGGTGGCGGCCGTCGCCGAGTCCGCGGGTTGAGACGCTCGCGCGCCCGCTGCGGAATCGGACAGCTACGGCGCGGCCGCCGAGCGTGGCGTGGAGCGACCCTGGATCGACCCCGGAGCCTGCGTCGGTGACGCCGACCCGCAGCGAGGCGCCCGCCCGGACGCTGCGCGTCAGCAGACGCAGCCGCGGCGGGCTCGTGTCGTTGACCCAGAAGCGAAAGTTGAACTTTCCGGCTACCCGGCGGCTGGGTGTGTCGAAGACGATGTCGTAGGACGCGGCGTCGGGCCGAACCGCGCCGGCGGCGGGGGAGAGGTGATCGTACGTCGGCAGGTACGGGTTGAGGTTGAGCGGAAGCCCCGCGTAGCCCGTCAGGCGGTTCTCGTCACCCGCCCGGACGACGCGCGCCTGGACGTGGACGCCTCGGGCCTGGGAGACCACCACGACACCGAAGTTCGCCACCAATCGGGTGAGGCGGAAGCGAAAGACCTGCTCGGGCCCGCGCAGGCAGGGAGGAATGCCCAGCGGCGAAGGGTCGCTCGGATACCGGTAGCAGCTGACACGAGACGCTCGCCCCGCGGTGTTGCCGCCGTAGAGACCCGGGCGGACGAGTGTCCCATGACGGTCCCTTGCGAGGACCGGCACCGTCACGCGCAGCCAGAACGGGATTCTCCGTGTCACGGCTCCGCGCGAGAGGACGATGAAGCCGGTCGTGTCGCCCTGCCGGGCGCTGCTCGACACGACAACTTGGAGTGAGAGCGGACCCGGAACCGAGGTCGTGGCCGGCGCGGAGACCGTCGTCCCGCCGGCCGCGGCCTGCGTCTGGACCGTGACCGTCCAGGCGCCGGTGCCTCCGCCCGCGTCGGTCAGCGTGACCGGCAGCGTTTCGCTCTGCCCGCGGTGGAGGAAGCGGAACGAGACCGAGCTCGGGGAGGCGAAGAGCAGGGGATCGTTTGCAGCCGCCAGGTCGATCAGACCGCCGCCTTCGCGGGTCGGCGCGACCTCGTGCCTGTGCGTGCCGTCGGTCCAGACTGGCTGGCCCGTCAGCACGAGCGCCGATTTGATCTGGGCCGGCGTCCAGCTCGGGTGCCGCTGTAGCAGCAGCGCAGCGCCGCCGGCGACATGCGGCGAGGCCATGCTCGTCCCGCTGAAGGTGTCCCAGCCGCTCGGCACCGACGAGTAAATGTTGACGCCCGGCGCGCTGACGTCTGGCTTCAGGCCGAGGTCGATTCCGCTGGGGCCGGCGGACGAGAAGTCGGCGATCACGGAATCCTTGGTCACGGCCGCGGCCGTGATCGCATTCGACGCGTCTCCCGGCGACGAGATCGAGCCGTTGCCGAAGGCGTCGAAGTCGTTGCCGGCCGCGATCGCGGGCACGACGCCGGCCTGGGCCGCGGCATTGATCGCCTTCACCACGATGTCGCGGTTGGGGTCGACCTCCGGCTCGCCGAGCGAAAGGTTGATCACGTTCATCCCGTCGCCGACGGCGGCGTCGATCCCCTTGACGATCTCGGGCGAGTTGCCGTTCAGTCCGACCCCGGGCGTCGGCACGGTCAGGACCTTGTAGTTCCCGATGAAGGCGCGCGGCGCGACGCCGGAGACCGGTCGGCCGTTGCGCTGCGTCGTGTAGTCACCTGCTGCGATGCCGGCGACGTGCGTCGCATGCTCGGAGTTGACCGGGTCGAACGGGCGTGAGGCGTATTTCCACGTCGCGCCCGGCGGCGGGAAGGCGCGCGCGACGATCACCTTTGCCGTCGTGTAGGCGGTGTTTCCCTTGGGAAAGCCGTTGGGCATCGCGAAACCGGCGGGGCTGAAGAACGGGTGGGCCTGGTCGACGCCGTCGTCGACGATCCCGACCTTGATCCCCTGACCCGCAGTCGCCAGAGTGGGGCCCCAGAGGGTGGGCGCTTTGATCAGCGGCACGCTCTGGTCGAGCAGTGAGTGGTACTCGACGCTTTCGTAGACGCGAGCGACGCCGGGGAGAGCCGCGAGGCGGTCGATCTGTCCGGGGGGGACGACGACCGCGAGCGCGTCGAGGACGTAGCGGTAGTGCCAGCGGACCTTCGCCGACGGAATCGCGCCGGCGATTCGGCGCTCCAGTTGAGCCTGCCCGGCCTCGAGTTCGTGCAGGTATCCGGGGCTACGTCGCGCTTGTAATCCCATCGCCGTTGCGAGCGGAAGACGTTTCAGCTCGACGACCACTTCGACCCGTTTTCCGGGCGTCGTCGAGCGTCCGCGCGCCTCCGCGCCGGCAAGCGCGCAGCCGACAACGAGCGCCGCAAGAAGGAACAGACCCCGCTTCAAGGATGAAAGGGTAGCCGCGGCTACAATTCGCGACCGCGCGGATGTGGCGGAATTGGTAGACGCGCACGGTTCAGGTCCGTGTGGGGGAAACCCCGTGGAGGTTCAAGTCCTCTCATCCGCATCCCTTAGACGTGCAGGAGTTTCGCGAAGTTAGCGCGCCGCGAGGTCCACGCTCAATCCACGAACGCCGTCGTATTCGTCGAGAAGGCCGCGCAAGTAGTCCTCGGAGTCGGGCAGTAGGTGCCCATGCGTGGCGTCGATCTGCGCGATGCTGGTGGCCATAATCCGGGCGAGGTAGAACAGCTGCACGCCGCCCGCGATCGCCCATGACGCGAAGGTGTGGCGACAGTCGTAAACCCGGCGATGCTCGATGCCAGCCCGGAGTGCGGGCGTCCATTCGCGATAGCGGAACTGCTCGCCGTCGACGTGGCCGCCTCGCGCGGCAGGGAAGAGGAGCGGTGTATCCAGACGCGGCGGCAGCCCTCGGAGTGCCTCGACGACGCGCCGGCGCAGCCGCACGCGCCTTCTCTGGCGGTCGGGTTCCGCTCGAGCAGGCCCATCGCGACCGCGTACTCGAGCTCACGGCAGTGGTCGCCCCCAAACGGCCGCAACGCTACAGCCCCTTCGCCGCCCGCTGGCTCTGCCTCTATCTCGAGGAACACGAGAAGGCGACGCTCGAAGATGTCGAGCTGCTCGTCTCGAGCCTCCGAGCTCTTGCCACGCCGAAGGACCACGTGTCGGCGCTCGCGATCCTGAGCAAGGTCATCCGCCCGAGATGCGGGGATTCGCCTTTCGTCGTACCTAAAGCGCGTTCGCGAACTGGCGAATAACGAACTCAATCTTCCGGCTGGGCCGGGCACTCGCCGTTTCAGCTTGTCGCGCTAGGCGCTCTCAGTGGATGGCGAAGACCCGCACCTGTAGGTCCACGTTCGCGTCCTCCATGCTCGCGCCGACCTTGTCCATAGCCTGAAGCTCGTCCTGCGAACAGACATTGAGCGCCTCGATGACACCATCGGGAAGATCCTGAGGGTTGACATTGTTCTTCTCCAGGTGTCTCTTGACATGAGGCTTGACCTCTGGTCGCGGCATCGCTCGTCCCCTCTCCGTCGAAACGCCCGACTAGGCGCGGGCAAATATCCCTCGCTGAGTCGCCGGCTGTCAAGCCGAGAACGACACCACGGCGAGCTGAGTCGCGAACGCTCGAGCGCGTCGAGCGCCTCCACTCCCCAATCGTTCTGGCGCCGGTGGCGACGGAAGCCGCGGCAAAACTGACGGCGCCGTCGAGGGTGAAGCCGGTAGTCGACGTCTGGAGGCTGCCTCCGAGCAAGCACCTGCAACCTGACGTATCACGCTGCCCGGTGGCGCATCCTGCGCGAGGAGCTTGACCCCCGGTCCGCCGCAGCAGCGCCGGAACCGACCGAGCCCCCGCGAGCTGCCTGAACCGGGTAGGTCGCGAAACGTCGCACGCCGGTGAAACGGGACGGCGGCCTGGATCGCGACACTTTCGGGCCCGTTTCGGGCCCAAACGCTCGCGGAAGCGGGCACGGAGCGAAGCGGCGCGGCGTGGTCCCGCGCGGCCGAAACCGGGCAGCAAAGCCACTTCCGACCACTTCGCCGGACCGACCGCCACGGCGCTAACAACCCCGTGGAGGTTCAAGTCCTCTCATCCGCGTAGCCGCTTTCGGCTTCACCGCGTGGGGACGACAACGAGGGTCAAGCCTTCGAGCCTCTCGATGCGGACGCTCTCTCCCGTCTCTGCTCCCTCCTCGCAACGAGCCGCCCAGAGTTCACCGCTAACGCGAACCTGTCCGCTGGGATGACATGGAACCACGACCCGCGCGACCTGCCCGATCATTGCTTCGGCCCCGGTCTGCGGTCGCCACCGTCGAGCCAGCCGGAGGCCCCAGGTGAGCTCGACTACCTCGATCCCGAGGCCCGCGAGGACCACGATCAGATTCCAGGGCCAGGGTGCGAAAAACAACGCGAGAACGATCGCGACGAGCAGCGCCATACGGGAGAGTTAACAGAGATCCGCCCTGTTCCTCGCGCGGCGCGCGGCCTGACGCATGTAGGTGGGGAAGCCGGGATCGCGCCGGCTTCCCCACCGATCAATGCGCGTTCTCTACGCGGGAGTCCGCGGCTCGTGGTCGCCGATGTGCGAGGCCGGTACCTGCTCGGCCTGTTGCAGCGAGTCCGCCCGCGGAGCACGGATCCGGATCGAGATCCGGTCGCCGACCCTCAGTTGGCTCGGCGAGACGACGGTCGGGACGCCGCTGCGCCAGAGGATGAAGATCGTGCGGGCCCCATAGCTGAACGACTGGTCCTGCGGCTGGCCGAGCATCTTGCGCAGCGCGAGCCAGTTACCGCTCTGGACGTGAATCGTGAGCTTGCCGTTCGCAGCCGGAGCGTTGAGGCTGCCGACGAAGAGCCAGAGCGGCCTGCCAGCATGGCCCGGCGTTGGGCCGCGATCGGCCACCCGTGCCGCGGCCGTCGCCCCGATTTGGGCGAGCGAGGCGTCGCGCGCCGCCCGGACGTGGACGCTGACCGCATCGCCGGCGACGAGGTTCGACTCGGCGACGACGGTCGGCACCCCGTGCGACCAGCGTAGGAACTGGGTGCTCGAGTCGACCGCGAAGTACTGGTTGTCGCTCTGCCCGACCAGCTTCTTGAGTGCGAGTCTGTTACCGCCGTTCACGTCGACGTACAGCGACGACGAACTGCCGGCGTCGGTGAGCAGTCGACCGTTGAAGATGAACGTTTGCACGCCGCTTCCCCGGGCGGCGAATGTGCTCGATGCACCGGCCGCGAGCAACACGAATGCGGCCAGGACGACGTACATGAGGCGCCTTCTCATCTCGAGACCTCCTGGTTTGACGAAGAGGGAAGACGCGCAGATCGTCCGGGCGCTGCGTCAGGCGACGATTCGGGTCGGGTAAGCCGCCCGTAAAACTCTCTAGGGCAGAGCGGCCAACACGTCCGCCGCGTGGGTCTCCGGCTTCACGCGGCGCATTGCCTTCGCGACGTTGCCGTCCGCGTCGATCACGAAGGTCGAGCGTTCGATGCCCATCGACTTCTTGCCGTACATGTTTCGCTCCTTCCAGACGCCGTACTGCTCGGCGATCTCGTGCCCCGGATCGGCCAGGAGCGTGAACGGGAGCGAGTACTTCTCTTTGAACTTGACGTGTGAAGCCTCGTCGTCGGGACTGACGCCGAGCACGACCGCGCCGCGCTCGCGAAAGTCGGCGTAGACGTCGCGTATCCCGCAGGCCTGAGCCGTACATCCGGGCGTGTCGTCCTTGGGATAGAAGTAGAGAACGACCGGCTTGCCGCGGAAGTTGGAGAGCTTGACATGCTCGCCGGTGTCGCTTGTCAGCTCGAAATCGGGTGCGGGCTTGCCCTCCTCGACCATCGCAGCGATCCTACCGGGAGGCCATGGGACGCTGGTGGAGCGACATGAACGGAACCGTCCGCGGTTTCATCGTGATCCTCGCGATCGCGGCTGTGATCTTCGTGCTCAACCTCGAGGGGACGCTCGTCTCACTCTCACTGATCCTGCAGATCGTCTTCTTCCTCGCGATCGCGGTCGTTCTCTACATGTTCTGGCGCGACCGGATGCGGCACGAGATCGAGACCTGGTCGCAACGCTCGAACCGCGTCTTCTACGGCAGCGCCCTGCTGATCCTCGTTGACTTCGCCGCCTACTTCTGGCCCGGACGGAGGACGGTCGGGCTCGACGCGTTCGCCTTCATCGTCGTCCTGATCCTGGCCGGCTATGCGATGTGGCGTGTCTGGCGGGCCGAGCGTTCCTACGGGTACTAGACTCTCCGCATGGGACTCTGGAGCTGGGTACGTGGGATCGGTGGGAAACCCGAGGATGAGGCCGACCTGCGCGAGGAGTTCGGCGGAGAGGACCCGGGCGAGGCCGAGGAAAGGTTCTTGTCCGAGTCGGGATACGCCGCCGGCTCCGGAATCGGCGGCGGACAGTCGATCGGGGAGGCAGCCCAGGCGGCCGAGGACGACCTCGCGGACACTAAGCCTCCGCCAGACCCCTCTCCCTAGCCTCGGCCCCGTCCAGCGCGGCCAGCGCCTCGCGGACCGGAACGTGCTTCCCGACGAAGATGGGGGTATCACGCTCGGTGTAGCGCGAGGCCTCGCTGTCGCGTAGCCGCAGCATCAGGTGCATGAAGTCGGCGGGCTCGTCGCATTCGAACGCGGTCATGAACTCCTGGTCGTCGATCCCGAAGGAGTAGGTGGTGTGGTTGTGGATCGTCGGAAACTCCTCGCGGCCGATCCGCATGTGCTCGTCCATCGCGCGGCTACGATCCTCCTCGGAGAGCGCGTACCAGGGCCGCACCTTCACGAACGGGTAGACGACCAGGTAGGGCGAGTCCTTGGGGACGATCTTGCGCGCCTTCCGGGCCGAGGTGTACTCGGAGGCCTTCGTCGTCGCCAGATACGAGTACGGTGTCTGGAGCCAGGCGGCAAGGGGGGTGCCGTTCAGCGCCGCGCCGAGCTCGCCGAGATCCTCGTATCGCTCGGTGATCTTCCAGAGGAAGAAGTCGCAGTCCGGTCGGACGCCCGCGACCGAATAGGCGCGCAGCGCGTCCATGCGCCCGGCCCAGTCCTCGACCACCTCGGCGAACGCGTCTTTGCCGGCCGCGCGCTCGTCGATCGGTAGCCGCCGCCACGCGGGGTCGATCTTGTAGAAGGTGTACGCGACGTACTGACCGCTCATGCGGCCAATGCTAGCGCCGCCGCTGCCGTTGCTTTGGCTTCGCCTTCGGGCAGGTCAGCGTCCCGGCCTGCGCGGCCTGGGCGGCGGTCCGGACCGCGGCCAGGCTCGACTTCGGCGTGTCGTCGGCGTAGAAGAGCCCTGACTGCCAGCGGTCGAGGTCGGGCTCGTCGCTGACGTGGAAGAACAGCAAGCCGGAGACGGTCGGTTGGCAATACGCGAGCTGGATCGCCTGCTTGTAGTAGGCGGCCTGCATCGTCTGCGACACCGCGTCGGTCGCGCTCGGGACGCTGAGGTTCGTGTAGGCGCCGAGCTTGCCGGCGGGGATCCGGGTCTGGACACCGTACTCGCCGTAGAGGATCGGCAGCGAGGCGCCGCGCTGCGCCGTGCCGCGAAACGCGTCGCGTAGGAGCTTGACGAGCTTCGGGTAGTCGGCGATCGAGATGCTGGTCGACTTCGGGTGCAGCGCCGTGGGCGGCGTCTTCGAGGTCTCGCCGTAAGGATGGATGACGAGCGCGTCCATGATCGGGGTCCTGCGCCGGCTCTTCCGATAGGCGGCGCCGAGGTCGCGCAGGAACGTCGTCGGCGAGTGGGTCTGCCGGCCGGAGCGCGACTGGTCGGCGCCGCGCGGCGCGAGAGCACCACCGATCACGTTGATCGACGGCGAGACGGCCTTCAGCGAATCGTAGGTCCTGGCCAGGAGCGCCTCGTAGGCAGGCGCCGCAGCATCACGCCCGCGCCCGTCGAACTGGGGCATCCAGAACCTGTTCAGGTTCGGCTCGTTGCCGACGATGAAGTCGCGCACGTAGGGCAGCGATCGTGCGAGCGCAGCCGTGTACTGGGCAAACTGCTTCCGGTCGAACAGGCTCGACGGCGTCTGGAGGCTGCCGCCCGTATCGACGGCAATCACCAGCCGAACCGCGTCGAGCTGCGCGGCGAGCGCGCTAGCCTGGAAGGAGGCGAGCTCCTCCGCCGTGGGCTCCGTCTTGCCCGGCGTCCAGTCGGCCCGAACCTCGATCTCGGTGAAGCCGGCGAGGACGGCGAGATCCATCCGCGCCTTGGCGACGACGGAATCCGGAACGAGGCTCGCCGACTCGGACGCGCCGACGGTGAACGTCCGCGGTGCGGCCTGCGAGGGGGCGGCCGCCGCAAGCGCCAGCAGCGCGGCGAGAAAAGCGAGCTTGCGGATGGGCGGCATCCTGTACGGGGCATCGGTCGTCGCCCGCGACGGCTTGACCCCTCGGCGGAGCTACTTCTTGGGGACAAAGGTGACGCCGGAGCAGTGCGTCAGACTCGCGGCCCGCGCCTCCGCGGCGGCCTTGCGGAAGGCCGGCAGGCTCGGCTTCGGCTGCTGGTCGGCGTAGTAGAGGCCGGACTGCCACCCGGCGAGGTCCGGCTCGTCGAAGGTGTGGAAGACGAACAGCCCCTTGACCGTCGGCTGGCATGCCGCGAGTGCGAGCGCCTCGCGGTAGTAACGCGCCTGAGTCAGCGGGTCGATCGCGTCGATGGCCGAGGGCGACTGGAGATCCGTGTAGGCGTGGCGGTGCGCGGCCGGAACGCGAGTCTGCACGCCGAACTCCGTGTAGTAGACGGGCAGACCGGGGCCGCGTTGCGGCGTTCCGGTGAAGGCTCGGGCCAGCAGCGTCACCAGCTTGGGGTAGTCGCCGACCGTGATCGTCGTCGACGCGGCGTGCGTGTCCGTGGGCGGAAGCTTCGACGTTCGCATGTACGGATGGATGGCGAAGGCGTCCATGATCGGCGTGGAGCGGTGGCTGGCTCTGTACGCCGCCCCGAGGTCCTCGATGAACTTCGTCGGCGAGTGCGTATCGCGCTTCGTCCCGGGCCGGTCTGAGCCGCGGGGCGCGAGCGCGCCGCCGATCACCTGGATCTCCGGCGAGACCACCTTCAGCGCGTCATAGGTTCGCGCGAGCAGGTCGAGATAGCTCGAGGCCGCGGCGTCTCGGCCGCCCGGGCCGAACTGGGGCATCCAGAAGGTGTTCAGGTTCGGCTCGTTGCCGACGACGAAGTCGCGGATCTGCGGGAACGCCCGCGCAAGCGATGCGGCGTAGGCCGCGAACTGCCCGCGGGCGCGCACCGTCCGCGGGGTGGTGCCGCTGAGCCCGTGCCAGACGAAGACGAAGACCCGCATCCCCTCGGTGTCAGCGGCCTTGACGACGTTGCCGAGCGTGAGCCGTTCCTGGGCCGAAGGCGCCTTGGCGCCCGGCTTCCAGATGCTCGAGACCAGGATCGCGTCGAAGCCGGCGTCGTGCGAGATCTTCATCAGCTGGGCGGCGACCTTCGGATCGGACTGCCTGACCGCGTCGTCGACCGTCGCGACGATGAGGCGGTGACCGGGCCGGATTTCTCCCGGCTTCGGGAGCTGGACCAGCGTCGTGCTCGTGCCTGTGCCGGTGGTCGTGCTCGCGGTCTGCGAGCCGCTGCCGGCGTTGGTCGTTCCCGAGCCGTTCGTAATCGTCGTGCTGTCGCCGCCGCCAAGCGTGAAGCCGATCGCGATCCCCACGACAGCTGCCGCGCCGAGCAGGGCGAGCGCAGTGCCCTTCCATCTCACGGGCGGGCACCTTAGTGGTCTGGCCGCTGATGTGGCCCATGTTGCTGGCCAGGCCACTCAGGGCATCTACGCTTGCTGGCGGTGGAGCAACGACTCGAAGAGCAGCTAAAACGGCTGCCGGCGAAGCCCGGTGTCTACATCTTCCGGGACTCGGGAAGGCAGGTCCTTTACGTGGGCAAGGCCAAGTCTCTGCGGCCCCGCGTGCGCAGTTACTTCCAGGCTTCAGCCGATGTCAGGCACGCGATCGCGCAGCTGCCCGAGCGGGTCGCCGACATCGAGGTGATCGTCACCAGCAGCGAGGTCGAGGCGCTGCACCTGGAGCAGAACCTCGTCAAGCGGTACCGGCCGCCGTTCAACGTCCGGCTGCGCGACGACAAGTCCTTTCCGTACATCGCCGTCACCGTCGAGGACGATTTCCCGCGCGTCATGTTCACGCGCGAGCGGCACCGGCGCGGCGTCACGTACTTCGGCCCCTACGCGAACGCGAAGAAGGTTCGGGAGACGCTCGATGTCCTCAATCGCGTCTTCCAGTACCGCCCGTGCGAGGGCCCGAAGCCGGGCCGGCACTCCGGGATTCCCTGCCTCGACTACCACATCGAGCGCTGCCACGCGCCCTGCGTCGACTACATCTCGAAGGAGGACTACGCCGAGATCATCGACGGCGTGATCAACTTCCTCTCCGGCGACACGCGGACGATCGAGCGTGAGCTGGAGCGGCAGATGCACGACGCCGCGGAAGGCGAGCGTTTCGAGGAGGCCGCCCGCTACCGCAACCGCCTGTTCGCCGTCCGCCGGCTGAGCGAGCGTCAGGCGGTCGAGAAGCGGAGCGTCGGCGACGTCGACGTGCTCGGGCTCGCCGTCGACGGCGACAAAGCGGCGGTGCAGATCTTCCCGCTCCGCGGCGGCAAGATGATCGACCGCTACGGCTTCCACCTGGAGAACGTGGAGGGCCAGGAGAACTCGGCGCTGCTCGAGGCCTTCTGCGTCGAGTACTACGGCTCTGCGCCGTCCGTGCCGCCGCAGATCGTCGTCCCGCGGGACGCGAACGACGTCTCGGCGCTCGAGGAGTTCCTGAGCGAGCGCCGCGGCTCGCGCGTCGAGGTGCGGGCGGCCGAGCGCGGCGAGAAGCGGCGGCTGCAGGAGCTGGCGACGCAGAACGCACGGCTCGCCCTGGACTCGGAGAGCTACCAGACAGAGCAGAAGCGGCTGCGGCGGGTCGAGGCGCTCGAGGAGCTGCGCGAGGGGCTCAACCTGGAGAGCCTGCCGTTGCGGATCGAGTGTTTCGACATCTCGAACATCCAGGCTTCTGAGCCGGTCGGCTCGATGGTTGTCTTCCAGGATGCGACCCCGAAGAAGGGGCACTACCGCAAGTTCGCGGTGCGCGGGCTCGACGGCCAGGATGACTTCGCGGCGATGGCGCAGGTGATCGAGCGCCGCTTCGCGCGGATGAGCAACCCTGCCGACGAGGAGTACGACGAGGGTTTCGCGGCGGTGCCGAACCTCGTCGTGATCGACGGCGGCAAGGGCCAGCTCTCTGCGGCGCTGGCGGCGATGCAACGCTTCGATCTGCCGCGGGTGGCCGTGATCGCGCTCGCGAAGCGCGCCGAGGAGGTTTTCCTGCCCGGCCGCCCCGATCCCGTCCAGCTCGACCCGCACTCGCCCGGGCTCCAGCTCCTGCAGAGGATCCGCGACGAGGCGCACCGCTTCGCGGTCGGCTTTCACCGCCAGCGCCGCGCGGCGGCTGCACGGGAATCGATCTTCGACACCCTCGAGGGTGTAGGCCCGGCGCGCCGCCGTGCACTGCTGCGGCACTTCGGCTCGGCCGAGCAGGTGCTTGCCGCCTCGCAGGAGGAGCTCGAAGGCGTACCCGGCGTGCCGGCGAAAACGGCCAGGTCTATCTATGCGCAGCTGCACAAAGCAGGCCGCGCCTAGCCTAAAACCGCCTTCGCGCCGCCCCCCGTAAGCATGGGCGAACCCAACCGAGGAGGAAACCGCCGTGCACCCCAACGGCGGCACGGCGCGCTACATCTCGCTCACGGGCTGGCGCTCTTAACTCGAAGAGGACGAGCTGCCAGCGTGGCTCCCCTTCTGCGCGGGTGGCTCTTCCCTCCCCGGCGCACGGCGGGTAGGTTCCGCGCGACCGCTACAAGGAGGATGGAATGGCTGAGCCCGTGGTCATGTCGATCATGGAGTTTTCCGGCAACCCCGACGAGGTCCTCGGGAAGATGAAAGGCGTCGAGGAACTCGCAAGCCGCAAGGCGAGCGAGTACGGGGGCATCTCGTCGACGGTTGTCAAGACGGATGACGGCGTCATGATCATCAACTTCTGGGACAGCGAGGATGGCCGCCACCGGATGGGCGACGATCCCGAGATCCGGCAGGCGATCCAGGACGCAGGCATGCCGCCGCCCAATGCCAAGGGCTACGAGGTGATCCAGCACCAGACCGCGTAACGGGTCACCGCCTACTCACGCGTCGTCTCGGCCGGCGCGGGTAGTAATCGCGCCGTGGCCGGGACGGCGGTGGAAAATCGAGACGAGGGGGTAGCCGGTCCGCGGGCGGTCTGGCGGATCGTCCGGCGGCGCGATTTCGGACCGTACTTCGTCGGCAACGCGCTCTCGGCGAGCGGGACGTGGTTCCAGAACCTCGCCGCGGCGCTGCTGATCTACCGGCTGACGCACTCGGCGCTGCTGCTCGGCGTCCTCAACTTCTCGCAGTTCATCCCGATCCTGGTGCTGACGCCGTGGGCCGGGAGCCTCGCCGACCGGCTCGACCGCCGCAAGCTGCTGTTGGTCTCCCAGAGCTTCGCCGTCGTGCTGGCGGCCGGGCTCGCGGCGTTGGCGTGGGGAGGCCTCGCGACAACGTGGGTCGTGATCGCCGACACGCTCTGCCTCGGCGTCGTCAGCGCCTTCTCGGCGCCGGCGCAGCAGGCGCTGATCGTCTCGCTCGTGCGGCGGGACGAGGTGCCCACGGCCGTGGCGCTGAACTCGATGACCTTCAACCTGGCCCGCGCGCTCGGGCCCGCTGGTGCGGCGCTGTCGGTGCACTACCTCGGGATCCCGGCCTCCTTCGCGCTCAACGCGGCTTCGTACGGGATCTTCATCGCGGCGCTCGTTGTCGTTCGGCCGCGCAGGCAGCAACGGGCGACCCGCGAGCAGTCGCGCGTGCGGGACAGTTTTCGCCTCCTGCGACAGCGGCCGGAGCTGGCCGCGTTCCTGCTGATCGTCGCGATCGTCGGGTTCGCCTCCGATCCGGTGAACACGCTCTCGCCGGCCTTCGCGCACGCCTACGGCAAGCCGGACACGTGGGCCGGCTTCATCGTGGGCGCCTTCGGCGCCGGCGCTGTGACCGCCGCGCTGATCGTCGCGGGCCGGGTGGCCGGCTCGCGCTGGCGAATGGCCGCGACCCTGTTCCTGCTCGGCGCGGGCGTCGCCGCTTTCTCGGTCTGTCCCTGGCTGCCGCTCGGGTTCGCACTGCTGTTCGTGGGCGGCTTCGGCTACCTGGCTTCGAACACGGCGGCGACGACCCGGCTCCAGCTCGGGGTCGCCGAGCAGCAGCGCGGCCGGATCATGGCGCTTTGGAGCATCGCCTTTCTCGGCCTGCGCCCATTCGCGAGCCTGTTGGACGGCGCGATCGCCAGCGCGTGGAGCGTCCGCGCCGCGGGCGTCGTGCTCGCGACCCCGGCGCTCGCGGCGGCAGGCGCCGTCATGGTGAGTGCTCTGCGACAGCGTCGCGATCCGCTTCGACCCGCTGTCGCCAATGGAGTGTCCGCAGCATCGTCAGGATCGCTCCGAACCCCAGAAGGGCGTTGAAAACGATCAGCGTCACGCGCATGCCGACGCTGAAGCTCAGCAGCGTCGTCCTGGCCGCCTTGCCGGCGAACGTGTAGAGCAGGAGCGCCTGCTCCGTGCCGATGCCCGACGGGCTGATCGGAAACAGCACAGCGAGGCTCTGGGTTACCTGGACGAGGATCGCGTTGTGCAGCGTCGCGGGCACGTGGAAGGCCCGCAAGAAGAAGAAGATCATCGTCAGCCGCAGGCACCAGTCGGCCGCCTGCCAGACCGCGACGCGGCGGAGGTAAGCCGTCTTGTCGGAGAAGATCCGAAAGCCGAGCCCGACGCGGTGCCAGAAGCCGACCAGTTGCTCCGCGAACCAGACGAGCAGCAAGAGCACGATCAGCAGAATCAGGCCGATCACGATCAGGGTTCCCCGGATGTGCCCGAAGAACCAGTGGAAGTCGAACGCGCTCAGGCGCGCGAGCACCGAGCTGCCGGGGAGCGCTCCGCTGGCGAGGGCGTAGACGATAAAGCCGAGAGCGACGACCGAGTCGAACAGCGTCAGCGCGATCAGCGTCGAGGCGAGGGTCGGATACGTCGAGCCCTCGACCCGGCGCTTGACGATGAAGAGCCCGACCGCGTCGCCGCCGCGGGCGGGAACGATCGCGTTGACGCCCACGCGCGCGAGCATCGCGCCCCAGACAGAGCGCCAGCGGACGACCGAGTCCGGATAGGCCGCGGCGATGATGTTCCGCCACGCGCGGCTGACACAGCCGACCTTGACGAACTGGCAGAGGAGCGCGGCGCCGAGATACGGCCAGCCGACATCGGCCAGATGGTTGAAGAAGACGCGGATGTCGTGAAGGACCGCGCCCACCGCTGGGGTCAGGCCGGTCTAGGGCCGGTCGGGCGAGCCGGAGCCGTCATGGCTGGCGCCGTCTTCCGCCATGTACGGGTAGCGGTAGTCCTTCGGCGGCACGAAGGTCTCCTTGATCGTCCGCGGCGAGACCCAGCGGATCAGGTTCCACATCGAGCCGGCCTTGTCGTTCGTGCCCGAGGCGCGCGCGCCGCCGAACGGCTGTTGGCCGACCACCGCGCCGGTCGGCTTGTCGTTGACATAGAAATTGCCGGCCGCATACTCGAGCTTCTCGTTCGCATCCTCGATCGCCGCTCGGTCGCGTGCGAAGACGGCGCCGGTCAGCCCGTAGGGCGCGGTGCGATCGACGAGCTCGAGCGTGTCGTCCCACTGCTTCTCCGGATAGACGTAGGCCGTGACGACCGGGCCGAAGAGCTCGTCGCGCATCGTGCGGAAGTTCGGGTCCTCGGTCTCGATCACGGTCGGCTCGACGAAGAAGCCTTCCTTGTCTTCGATGCCGCCGCCGACGAGCACCGTTGTCTTGGCCGCCGACTTCGCCTCCTCGATCGCTTCGCGCTGGGTCGCGAGGGCCTTCGAATCGATGACGGCGCCCATGAAGTTGGAGAAGTCGCTGACGTCGCCGACCTTCAGTTCCTTGATCTCGTCCGCCAGCCGCTCGCGCAGCTCGGGCCACAGGTTCGACGGTGCGTAGACGCGCGAGGCGGCGGAGCACTTCTGCCCCTGGTACTCGAAGGAGCCGCGGACGATCGCCGTCGCGACGGCCTGCACGTCTGCGGACGGATGCGCGACGATGAAATCCTTGCCGCCGGTCTCGCCGACGATCCGCGGGTAGTTTCGGTACTCGCCGACGTTGGAGCCGATCGTCTTCCACATCGAGTTGAAGACGGCGGTCGAACCGGTGAAGTGGATCCCGGCCAGCTCGGGGCTCGCCAGTGCGGCGTCGCCGATCTTCGCGCCCGAGCCGTAGACGAGGTTGATGACCCCGTCCGGCAGGCCGGCCTCCTGCAGCACGCGCATGACGAAGTAGGCGGAGAAGGCGGCCGTCGAGGCCGGCTTCCAGACGACCGTGTTCCCCATCAGCGCCGGTGCCGCGGGGAGGTTCCCCGCAATCGCGGTGAAATTGAAAGGCGTCACCGCGAAGACGAAGCCCTCGAGCGGGCGGTACTCCAAGCGATTCCAGGTGCCGGGCGCCGAGCTCGGCTGCTCCTTGTAGATGCGCGTCATGAAGTCGACGTTGAAGCGCCAGAAGTCGGTCAGCTCGCAGGCGGCGTCGATCTCGGCCTGGTGCGCAGTCTTCGACTGGCCGAGCATCGTCGCGGCGTTCAGCGTCGAGCGCCAGGGGCCTGCGAGCAGCTCGGCGGCGCGCAGGAAGATCGCGGCACGGTCCTCCCACGGCATGTGGGCCCAGTCGTGGCGCGCCTCGCGGGCGGCGGCGATCGCCTGCTCGACTTCGGCGGGTCCGCCCGAGTGCACGTCGGCGAGGACGTGGCTCTTGCGGTGAGGCATCACGGCCTCGAAGGTCTCCGCCGTCTTGACGTCCTGGCCGCCGATCACCAGGGGGATCTCGATCCGGTCACGCTCGAGCTCGCGCAGGCGCTTTTGCAGCTCTGCGCGCTCCGGAGAGCCCGGCGCGTAGTCCTTGACGGGCTCGTTTCGGGGCTCCGGCGGCAGCGAGATCGCGGGGCGGCTCATCGGGCGTAAGTCTAGGGATACGCTCGTGACATGGCCGAGAGCGTCCGGTACGAGGTGGACGGTTGGGGCGTCGGCGAGCTCTGGCTCGACGGAGCGATGCTGCTCTGGCATGAATTGCCTCGTCCGCGAGGTGGTGATGTAGGGGTACACCTACATCACTCGCTCGCCGAGCGAATCGCGGCGCATTTCGCCGGCGAGCGAGACTCATTTAGCGACGTCGAGCTCGACCTAGACGGCTACACGGCCTTTCAGCGCGCGGTCGTCGAGACGCTCCAACGCGTTCCGTGGGGTGAGGTCGTCACCTACGGCGAGCTGGCGGCGCTTGCCGGGCACCCGAACGCGCAGCGGGCCGCGGGGTCGGTCTGCGCGCACAACCGCTTTCCGCTCGTCGTCCCTTGCCACCGCGTTGTCGCCGCGGGCGGGATCGGGCGCTACGGCACGAGCGGCGTCGAGTACAAGCGCCGCCTACTGGAGCTCGAGGGTGTCTTTCTCTGAGGACGTCCGCAACGAGCTCGCGGCGATCGCGCCGGAGCGCGAGTGCGACCGTCAGGCCGAGCTGTCGGCTCTCTTTCACTCCGCCGGGAGGTGGCACATGCGAGCTGGAGGAGTCTCGCTGCACCTCGACGTGTCGAGCTCCGCGGTCGCGCGGCGGGCGTTCAGCCTGCTGCGGTCGTTCAGCGTCGACTCCGAGATCCGGACCTACCGGCGGCGCGCCTTCGACCGCGCGACCCGGTACCAGCTCCACGTCGATGGAACGCCGCGCGCGGTCGCGGTCCTCAAGGAGTGCGGCGTCCTCGGCGCCCGACTGCAGCCGCTCGCGCGCCCGCCGAAGCGAGTCGTCGGCCGCGCGTGCTGCCGTGGCGCCTACCTGCGCGGGTCGCTGCTCGCGGCGGGGTCGGTCTCGCCGCCGCCGTCGCCGCATCTCGAGGTAAGGACCGAGACCAGAGAGGCGGCGGAGTTCGTCGCCCAGGCCGTTGCCCAGGAAGACGTCGCCCTCCAGGTGCTCGAACGACGGGATCACGCGGTCGCCTATGCGAAAGGACTCGACCGGATCGCCGAGGCGCTCGCGCTCGCGGGCGCGAGCGACGCCGCGCTCGGGCTCGACGAGCGGGCGGTGGTGGGGGAGACGAAGGCCGGGGCGAACCGGCTCACGAACGCGGACCATGCGAATCTCGTCCGTACGAGTCGCGCTGCCCACACGCAGCTGGAGGCGCTGCGCCGGCTCGGGCGCGAGCACCGTCTGGACGAGCTCTCGCCGCGGCTGCGAGAGACCGCGGAGCTGCGTCTTCGACATCCGTCGCTGCCGTTGCGCGAGCTCGGGCTCAAATGCCATCCCGCGGTTTCGAAGGCCGCAGTCCACCGGCGCCTGCAGACGCTGATCGAGCTTGCAGAAACCTAGTCCGCAAGGCGTCGTCGTATACCTTTGGGGCCAGTTGAAACGAGCCCTACACATTCGTTAATACTTCCCAGAGGCGGGTTCGCGCTCGTCCGGTGATGGATTCAGACCCCGTCCGTCGCCAAGGTCCGGAGCGCGACAATTGCGGAGGGGGAGGTCGTCCTCGGAGCTTCCCCTCCGGCCCGCCCACACAGTGGGCGGGCCGGAGGGCGTAAACGGCCCGCCGGCAAAGCCGCCGGGCCTCTCATGGTCGGCGCCGCAAGCGGCGCCTTGGCGGCCCGCTCTTTTTTTTGTACAGGGCTTCGCAGGGGCGTCTCCGTTAGATTCCTTGGAGATAGCGAGGAGGAGCGACATGGCCAAGGTGAAGGTAGGGATCAACGGGTTCGGGCGCATTGGGCGCAACTTCTTTCGGGCTCACTTGCAGCGGGGCGGGGACTTCGAAGTCGTCGCCGCCAACGACCTTGGGGACGCCAAGACGATGGCGCACCTGCTCAAGTACGACTCGGTGCTCGGCCGGCTGGCCGAGGACGTCGAGGTTGGCGAGGGCAAGATCACGGTCGGAGGCAGCGATCTCCTCCTCCTCTCCGAGCGCGATCCCAAGGACTTGCCCTGGCGCGATCTGGGCGTCGACATCGTGATCGAGTCGACAGGGCTCTTCACCGACCGCGAGGGCGCCTCGGGGCACCTCGAAGCGGGTGCCGCGAAGGTGGTCATCTCCGCTCCTGCGACCGATCCCGACGTGACGGTCGTGCTCGGCGTCAACGACGACGTCTACGACCCGGAGACGCACCGGATCATCTCGAACGCCTCCTGCACGACCAACTGCGTCGCCCCAATGGCCAAGGTGCTCCACGACGCCCTGACGGTCGAGCAGGGCTTCATGACCACCATCCACGCCTACACGGCGGACCAACGCCTGCAGGACTTGCCGCACAAGGACCTCCGTCGGGCCCGCGCGGCTGCGCTGAACCTGATCCCGACCTCGACGGGCGCCGCGCGAGCGATCGGCGTCGTGATGCCGGAGCTCAAGGGCAAGGTCGACGGAATGTCGATGCGGGCCCCGGTTCCCGACGGCTCCGTCGTCGACCTCGTCGTTGTGGTCTCACGCGAGACGAGCGAGGACGAGGTGAACGAGCTCTTCCGCGCCGCCGCCCAGCGAGGGCCTCTGGAGGGCTTGCTCGAGTACAGCGACGAGCCGCTGGTCTCCCAGGACATCGTCGGCTCGGCGTTCTCGTGCACGTTCGACAGCGAACTGACGATGGTGAACGGGCGCATGGTCAAGGTCTTCGGGTGGTACGACAACGAGTGGGGATACAGCTGCCGGCTCGTCGACCTCGTCTCGAAGATGGGCGCCTCGTTGCCCAAGGCCGAGGCCGCGGCGACCGCTTAGCGTGCACAGGCCGCGCTCGGTTCGCGACGCCGACGTCGCAGGCAAGCGCGTGCTCGTGCGTTCCGACCTGAACGTGCCGCTCGAGGACGGCCGGGTCGCCGACGAGACGCGGATCGAGGCATCGCTGCCGACTCTGCGGCTGCTGCTCGAGCGCGATGCCGCCGGTGTCCGCGTCTGCTCGCACCTCGGGCGGCCGAAAGGACCGGATCCGGCCTTTACGATCGAGCCTGTGCGGGCGCGCCTGCGCGAGCTGCTGCCAGACGAGCGGATCGAGGTGCTCGAGAACACGCGCTTCAACCCCGGCGAGACGAAGAACGACCCGGCGTTCGCACGCGAGCTCGCCGACGGTTGCGACCTGTTCGTCGAGGACGCGTTCGGCTCGGTTCACCGGGCCCACGCCTCGACCGTGGGCGTGGCCGAGCTGCTGCCGGCCTACGCGGGCCTGTTGCTCGAGCGTGAGCTGGAGGAGCTCGGCAAGCTGCTCGGCGACGTCGAGCGGCCGTTCGTGCTCGTGTCCGGCGGCGCCAAGGTGGAGGACAAGCTCGGCGTCCTGCGCAAGCTCGGCGGCAAGGCCGACACGGTCTTGATCGGCGGCAAGATGGCCGAACAGCTTCGGGACGAGAACCCGCTCGACTTCGAGGTCGTCCTGCCGACCGACGTGGTCGGCGCCGCAGCCTTCGAGGCGGACGCCGAGTCGAAGGTCTGCCCCTACGACGCGCTGCCGGAAGGGTGGCTCGGCCTCGATATCGGTCCGGAGACGCGTGCACGCTTCGCCAACGAGATCACGCAGGCCAAGACGATCTTCTGGAACGGCCCGATGGGCGTCTTCGAGTGGCCGCGCTTCGCGGCGGGGACGAAGGCCGTTGCCGAGGCCGTTGCCCGAGCCGACGCGTTCTCGGTCGTCGGCGGCGCCGATTCGATTCGGGCGCTGAACGAGCTCGGCCTCACCGACCAGGTCTCGTGGGCGTCCACGGGCGGCGGCGCCGCACTCGAGCTGCTCGAGGGAAAACAACTACCCGGAGTCGCCGTGATCCCGGCCGCATGATCGACGTCCAGCGCGCCCGCCGAGAGACCCCCGGGTGCGAGCACGTAACGCACCTCAACAACGCCGGCTCGTCGCTGCCGCCGCAGCCGGTTCTGGACGCTGTGATCGGCCACCTCCAGCTCGAGGCGCGCGCGGGCGGCTACGAGGCGCATGAGCAAAACGAGACGGCAATCGATCGCTTCTACGGCGCCGCGGCGGAATTGGTCGGAGCGAGCCCGGGGGAGATCGCGTTCTCGTCGAGCGCAACCCGAGCGTGGGACATGGCGTTCTACAGCTTTCCGTTCGAGCGCGGCGACCGGATCCTGACCGCGGTCGCCGAGTACATCAGCAACTTCATCGCCTACATCCAGGTCGCGGAGCGGGCCGGGGTCGAAGTCATTCCCGTACCCAGCGACGAGTACGGGCAGGTCTCGGTCGAGTCACTTCGTCGGCTCGTCGACGAGCGCGTCAAACTGATTGCGATCACGCACGTCCCGACGAACGGCGGTCTCGTCAACCCGGCGGCTGAGATCGGCGCCGTCGCGCGCGAAGCCGGAATCCCGTATCTCCTCGACGCCTGCCAGTCGGTCGGCCAGCTCCCGGTCGACGTCGAGGAAATCGGCTGCGACGTTCTCTCCGCGACCGGGCGCAAGTATCTGCGCGGCCCGCGCGGCACCGGCTTCCTCTACGTGAGGTCGAGCCTGCTCGATCGTCTCGAGCCGCCGTTCCTCGACATGCGCGCCGCGGACTGGGTCGAGCCGGACCGCTACGAGCTCCGGCCGGACGCAATCCGTTTCGAAGAATGGGAGCAGGCCTACGCCGCGAAGGCCGGACTCGCGACCGCAATCGACTACGCGCTGGCCTGGGGTCTCGACTCGATTTGGCAACGCGTCGCTGCACTCGGCGAGAGCCTTCGCGTCCGGCTCGGCGATATCGATGGGGTGACCGTCCGCGACCTCGGCGAAGTTCGCTGCGGAATCGTCACGTTCACGGTCGACGGGGTCGAAGCGAATGAGCTGAAAAAGCGTCTGTCCCGCGAGCGCATCAATGTCACCGCGTCTCCGCGCTCGTCGACGCTCTTGGACTCGAGAGCTCGGGCGCTGCCCGACCTCGTCCGCGCCTCAGTCCACTACTACAACACGGGGGAGGAGCTCGAGCGCTTGGTCGAAGCGATCGGGAACGCTGCGCCGGGCTGAACCATCCGTCAGAATCGCCGCCCTGTGCTGATCGCGGGCAACTGGAAGATGTACAAGGGCCCGGGGGAGACGCGGGAGTTCTGTGCCGCGTTCGCGCCGCCCACCGGCGTCGATGCCGTGCTCTGTCCGCCGTTCGGGTCGCTCGGCGCGGCGGTGGCGAGCGGACACACGATCTTCGCCCAGAACGTGCACTGGGCCGACGAGGGCGCCTTCACGGGCGAGGTCTCGACGAAGATCCTGCTCGAGCTGGGCGCCCAGGGCGCGATCGTCGGCCACTCCGAGCGGCGGCAGTACTTCGGAGAGACGGACGAGACGGTGCGGATGCGCGCAGAGCATGCGCTCGAGGCAGGACTGCGGGTGATCGCCTGCGTCGGCGAGCTCGAGGCCGAGCGCGAGCGAGACGAGACCGAGGAGGTGCTGCGACGCCAGGTGGGGGTGCTCTCGAAGCACGACAACCTCGTGGTCGCCTACGAGCCGGTCTGGGCGATCGGCACCGGGAAGACGGCGACACCGGAGATCGCGCAGGCGGCGCATGCCTTCATCAAATCCCTGCTCGACGTCCCGATCCTGTACGGCGGCTCGGTGAAGCCGGAGAACGCCGAGGAGCTGCTTGCCCAGCCCGAGGTCGACGGAGCGCTGGTCGGCGGCGCGTCGCTCGAAGTGGAATCGTTCACCGCGATTTGCGAGACGGCGGCACGACTTTCCCGCTTGTAGCACTCGTCATCCTCGATGGGTGGGGCATCGCGGCCCCCGGCCCGGGGAATGCGGTCGAGCTGGCCGAGACGCCGGTGTTCGACGCCCTCTGGTCGCGCTACCCGCACACGACGCTCGACGCGTCCGGTGAGGCGGTCGGGCTGCCGGACGGCCAGATGGGCAACTCCGAGGTCGGCCATCTGACGATCGGCTCGGGCCGCATCCTCGACCAGGACTTCCAAAGGGTGAACCGCTCGATCGCGGACGGGTCGTTCTTCGAGAACGCCGCCCTCGTCGGAGCGTTCGAACGAGCGAAGCAGCGCGGCACCAACGTCCACCTGCTCGGCCTGGTCTCGTACGGCGGCGTCCATTCGCACATCGAGCACCTGCGGGCGCTGCTGGAGCTCGCGCGGCGGCAGGGAATGCAGGACCGCACCTTCATCCACGCGTTCACGGATGGCCGCGACGTCTCGCCGCACTCGGCGGTCCACGACCTGGCGGAGCTGCCCGAGGAGAAAATCGCAACAGTCTCCGGCCGCTACTACGCGATGGACCGCGACAAGCGCTGGGAGCGGACGGAGCGCGCGTACGACGCCATCGTCTCCGGCAGGCCTGTCTGGGGTCAGACCCCGGTCATGGCCGTTCAGGCCAGCTACGACCGCGGCGTCACGGACGAGTTCATCGAGCCGGTCGCGATTGAAGACCGGCCGAGCCTCGGCCAGGGCGATGCCGCAATCTTCCTCAACTTCCGGCCCGACAGAGCACGCCAATTAGCGATCAAGCTTCTCGACGCGGGGTTCGATCTCACAACCATGACGCGGTACCACGAGGACTTCGACTGCCCGGTCGCGTTCCAGGAGCAGAACGTCAGCGAGACGATGGCCGAGGTCCTCTCCGAGCACGACGCCCGCCAGCTACACGTGGCCGAGACGGAGAAGTACGCGCACGTCACGTACTTCTTCAACGGGGGCCGTGAGAACGAGTGGGCCGGCGAGACGCGGATACTCGTCCCGAGCCCGCGAGACGTGCCGAGCTACGACCACAAGCCGGAGATGTCGGCCCGGGAGGTCGCCGCGCGCTTCGCGGACGAGGTCGGCAAGGGTTACGCGTTCGCGGTCGTCAACTTCGCGAACCCGGACATGGTCGGCCACACGGGTTCGATCCCGGCGGTGATCAAGGCCGTCGAGACGACCGACGCGTGCCTCGGCGGGGTTGTCGAGGCCGTCGAGCGCGCGGGCGGCGTCAGCCTGATCACGGCTGACCACGGCAACGCCGAACAGATGCTCGAGGCGGACGGCACGAGCCCGCACACGGCTCACACGACCAATCCGGTCCCGCTGATCCTGACGAAGGAAGGGATGGGATTGATGGAGAAAGGCGAACTCTCAGACCTGATGCCGACCGCACTCGCCCTGCTCGGCTTTGCCCAACCTTTACAGATGACCGGGAAATCCCTGCTCAGGTGACCAAGACCCCGGTTATACTCCTGCTCCCTTGGCACTAGCCCAGCCAGATTTCGGGGTCCTTCGGAAGGCACAGCGCGGCGACGAGCGAGCCTTCTCACTGATCGTGCGGGCCTACGAAGTCCCGGTCTTCAACTACGTCATGCGCCTCGTCGGCGACCGCGCGCTGGCCGAAGATCTGACCCAGGAAGTCTTCATTCGCGTCTTCCAGGGGCTGCCCAAGTTCTCGCTCCGGTCGAAGTTCACGACCTGGCTCTTCCAGGTGACGAAGAACCGCGTCCTCGACGAGCTGCGCGCGAGCGAGCGCCGGCCGCGGGCGCTGGTCGCCCTGGACGACGCGCCGCAGCTCGAGGTCCTCGACGCGCCGGCCGAACAGGTCGAGACGATCGAAGCGCTGTGGACGGCCGTCGAAGGACTGAACACCGACCTGAAGATGGCGCTGCTCCTCCGGGACGTAGTCGGGCTCTCGTACAACGAGATCGCCGACTCGCTCGACACCACGCTCGCCACCGTCAAATGGCGGATCTTCAAGGCGCGAGAGGAAGTCCAGCTCGCGCTCGCGCGTGAAGGAATCAACTCCGGCCGCGACGCCGAAGTGATTCCGCTTAGTCGTTAGAAACCTTCCGCGAGTCTTGCCGCGAGGGCGTCGGGCAGTCCGCGCTCGTGCATCTCGGCCTGGGTGCGGTCGATCGGGTAGTCGACCCGGTGGAAGGTTGCGCGGCGGCCGGGCTCGAGCAGGAGGAAGGCGGCCCGCGGATCGCCGTCGCGCGGCTGGCCCACCGAGCCGGGGTTGAGAAGCCAGCGTCCGGCGGCGAGCTCGACGACCGTTCCGTCAGGCGCGAGGCCGCCCGCGAGCTCTTCACCGTCGAGGCCGATCGCCAGCGGCACATGGCTGTGACCGACCAGGACGAGCGGCGCCGTCGTCGCCTGCAGCGTCCACCAGGCCGCTTCCTCGCTGAGGACGTACTCCCACACCGGGTCGCGGGCGCTGCCGTGGAAGAGCTCGACGCCGTCGCGCCGCGCGCTCGACTCGAGCCCGGCAAGGAAGTCGCGCGGGCCGGGCTCGAGCACGGTCTGCGTCCACCGCGCTGCGGTCGCCGCGTCGCCGGCGAAATCGTGGATCGAGAGCGAGCCGAGCACGACGAGATCGTGGTTTCCCGCCAGGCAGATGTCGGCGCGGGCGGCGACCGCGGTGCAGCACTCGTTCGGCTTTGGGCCGTAGCCGACGAGGTCGCCGAGGCACCAGAGCTCGTCCGGCTGCTCGGCCGCCACGGCCTCCAGGACGGCCTGGAGGGCGTGCCGGTTACCGTGGATATCGGAGATGACTGCGACGCGGTTGCTCAAGGGCGCCACGATAATCCTCGCGGCCGCGGCCTGGTTCGTCGCCGCAGCCTTGCTCTGGCGGACGAAGGTACCCGCCGACCTGCACCGGCCGCGGCTCGACGCCTCAGCGTTCTTCTCGCACGCGCAGCTGCACAAAGCGGCGCGCTACAGCTCGGTTGGCCGCCTGCTCTTCTTCCTCGCCGTCGCGGTGCAGTTGGCCGTTCTCGCCGTGCTGGCGCTGCTGGGCCGGCGGCTCGCCCGCGGCTTCGCGCTCGGCGAGATCGGGGCAGGCGTGATGATCGGGGTCGCCGCCTCGCTGTTCGTCACCCTCGCGACGCTGCCGGTTGGCCTGGCGAGTCTCTGGTGGGACCGGCGGTACGGGATCTCGAAGCAGGAGTACTGGAGCTTCGTGCTCGGCCAGTGGGGCCGCGTGCTCGCCCAGACGGCAACCGTGGCGATCGTGCTCGCGGTCGTGATGTCGCTGGCGCGGCGGTTCCCGCGTGGCTGGTGGGCGATCGTCGCGCCGCTGTTCGTCGCCGTCGGCGCCGTCTTCGTCGTGGTCGGGGCGCTGCTGGCGCCGATCGGGACCCAGCCGATCCGCGATCCCCAGGTCGCGGCCGTCGTCGAGCGGCTGGAGCAGCGTGAGGGGGTGCCTCACACGGAGATTCGCGTCGACAAGGTCAGCAACGAGACCCGGGCCGTCAACGGTGAGACCACGGGCGTCGGACCGACGACAGTGGTGATCCTCTGGGACACGCTCTTCAAGTCGCACCTGAGCGACCGCGCGATCGAGTTCGTGACCGCGCACGAGCTCGGCCACGTTGCCCGGCGTCACGTGCTCAAGGGCCTCGGCTGGGGAGCCCTGTTCACGGTTCCGCTGACCTTCCTGCTCGCCTGGGCAACGCGCCGCCGCGGCGGCCTGCATCGGGCCGAGGTCGTGCCGTTTGCCCTGCTCGTCGTCTTCACGCTCAGCCTGCTGGCGACGCCGCTCGAGAACGTCGTCTCGCGGCGCTACGAGTCGGAAGCCGACTGGATGGCGCTCCAAGCGACTCGCGACCCCGCCTCCGGCCGCGAGGCGTTCCGCAGCTTCACCCGGATCGACCTGGCCCAGCCGAACCCGCCCGAGTGGTCATACGTCCTGCTCGACACCCACCCAACGGTGATCCAGCGGATCGCGATGACGGAGGCGTGGGAGACTAGGCGTCGGACTTCGGGTCGGTCTCGGGCAGGTTCCTGATCCCCTCGCGCGAGGACCACTTCGACCATGAGTCCTCCATCGCGTCCAGCAGCTCCCGCATGAAGCGGTTCGACATGTTCACGCGCGCCACGACCACTCCTGGCACGTCCCCCTCTTCGACCTCGTGGTCGATGCGGGCAAACGTCAGCGTGAACTCGTAGTCCGAGAAGCTGATGTTCGCGAAGTTCGCGTAGACGCCCGCAAGGTGCTCGGGGTCGAGGTGGATGTTGAGCTGCCGCTCCTGAGCGTCGTCGTCCACGGGCCTACGATACTAGTCGGGTGGACGGCATCAGCCCGCGCCGGATCGGCTACGCGCTCGCCGCTCTGGTGGCGGTGCTCGCGATCGGGACGGTCGGCTACCGCTGGTCCCTCGGCGAGACCTGGCTGCAGTCCTTCTACCGCTCCGTCGTCACGAGCGCTCTCGTCGGCCTGGACACAGTGCCGAGGAACGACTCGTCGCGACTGCTCTCGATCTTCATGGTGATTGCCGGGGTGACTATCTTTGCGCTCGTCGCCTCGACGCTGGTCGAAAGCATCGCTCGGGGCGTCCTGACGGGTGCACTCGCGGAGAAACGAAGGAGGCGGGCGATCGAGAGGCTTCGAGATCACTACATCATCTGCGGCTACGGGCGAGTCGGACAGCAGATCGGGAGCGAGTTTCGGGCCGCCGGCGCCGACTACGTCGTCGTCGATTTCCACGAAGAGGCGCTGGCCGTGGCTCGCGAGCGCAACGATTACTTCATCGAGGGCGACGGCACGGACGAGGAAGACCTCGAGGCCGCTGGGTTGCCACGCGCACGCGGGCTCGTGGCGTCGTCCGATTCGGATGCTGACAACGTCTACATCACGCTCTCGGCGCGCGCCGTGCGGCCCGAGTTGCTCGTTGTCGCCCGTGCCTCGAACGCCGACGCGGCGAAGAAGCTGCGGATCGCCGGCGCCGAACGGGTTGTTCAGCCGTATGCAGCAGCCGGGCGCGTGATGGCGAACCTGATGCTGAAGCCGCAGGTGACAGCCTTCGTCGACGTGGTCACCTCGGCGGCCGGCACGGATCTTCGCTTCGAGGAGCTCGAGGTTCCGGCCGACTGGGCTCAGGCGGGAAGGACGATCGGCGAGCTGCGCATCCGAGGACACACAGGTGCCGTGATCGTCGCTGTGCGCAAGCGGGACGGGCATTTCGAGACGACGCCGGACCCGGATCTGCCGCTCGAGGCCGGGGATGTGATGATTGCCGCGGGGACCGACGAGGAGCTCCGCGCCCTGGACGAGCTGTTCAAGTCGGCCGAGGCCGTTGCCGGCCGCTGACCCGGTCGCCCGCCTCGCGGCGGAGCTGAGCGAAGCCGTCGGCGCGCCACTCGAGCTCGAACGTCCGAGCGACCCGGCGCACGGCGACTACGCCACGAATGCGGCGCTCCGGCTCGCGCCCGCACGGCAGCAGGCGCCGCGCGAGCTGGCGGAGGAGATCGCCGCCGTTGCGACGGCGCTCCCCGCGGTCGAGCGGGCGGAAATCGCCGGGCCCGGGTTCGTCAATCTCTGGCTCACCGACGCCTGGCTCGCCGACGCCCTGGGTGAGATCGTCGAGCGAGGACGCGACTTCGGCGCGGGCGAGCCCGAGTCGCGAGAGCGGATCCAGGTCGAGATGGTCTCTGCGAACCCGACCGGTCCGATCACGGTTGCCTCGGCGCGGAACGGGGCCTACGGCGACTCGGTCGCCCGCCTGCTGGAGTTCGCGGGCCACCAGGTCGAGCGCGAGTACTACTACAACGACTCCGGCACCCAGATGGGGAAGTTCCGGGCCTCGGTCGAGGCGCGCCGGCGCGGGGAGGAGCCGCCAGAGGACGGGTATCGGGGGGAGTACGTCGACGAGCTCGCCGCCAGCGACGACGATCCGGTGCCGCGAATGCTCGAGCAGATCGAGCGCACGCTCGACCGCTTTCGCGTCCATTTCGACACCTGGGCGCTGCAGAGCAGGCTCGAGGGCCGGCTCGACGAGTTCCTGCCGCGGATCGACACGTACGAGAAGGACGGCGCCGTCTGGGCCAGGTCGTCGAAGTACGGGGACGAGGACGACCGCGTCCTCATCCGCTCGCCGGAGCAGGGCGGAGGCCCGACCTACCGAGCTGCCGACGTCGTCTACCTCGCCGACAAGCTCGAGCGCGGCTTCGACCGTGCGATCTATGTCCTCGGCGCCGACCATCACGGAACCCGCAACTGGTACGCGGCCGTCGCGCGGATGCTCGGTTACGACCCCGAGCGAATCGAGGTCCTCCTCTACCAGCTCGTTCACCTGACGAGCGGCGGGCAGCAACGGAAGATGTCGAAGCGGCGCGGGGACGTGGTCTTCCTCGACGAGTTCATGGACGAAGTCGGCGTCGACGCTGCGCGCTGGTACCTCGTCAACCGCGGCCCCGACCAGACGATCGAGATCGACGTCGACCTGGCGGCCGAGCGGAGCCAGAAGAACCCCGTTTACTACGTTCAGTACGCGCACGCTCGGATCGCCGGGATCCTTCGCAATGCGGTGGGAGAGGCGAGCAGCGCTTCGGCGCCAAGCCAGCCCCTGGAGCCCGAGGAGCGCGAGCTGATCAAGCGGCTCCTGGAATTTCCGGTCGTCGCCGTGGAGGCGACGGAACGCCGGGGGCCGCAGGCGATTCCCGTCTACGCGATCCGCGTCGCCGACGACTTCCACCGCTTCTACCACGAGCATCGCGTGCTGGGGAGCGACACAGAGGCGTTCCGGCTCGCGCTCGTCCGCGCGGTGCAGAACGTGATCGCGCGGAGCCTCGATCTCGTCGGCGTCGCGGCCCCTGACCGGATGTGACCCAATAGGATTCCGGGATGGCCGTCGCCGAAGAAACAAGCGGCAGGCCCCGGGCTCCCGTTCGGCCTGACCGGAACCTGGCGCTCGAGCTCGTCCGCGTCACCGAATCGGCCGCGATGGGCGCCGGCCGCTGGGTCGGCCGCGGCGACAAGATCGCCGCCGACCAGGCGGCGGTCGACGCAATGCGGGCGATGCTCGACTCCGTCTCGATGGACGGGGTCGTCGTGATCGGCGAGGGCGAGAAGGACGAGGCGCCGATGCTTTTCAACGGCGAGTCGATCGGCGACGGGACGGGCCCGCAAGTCGACGTCGCGGTCGATCCGCTCGAGGGCACCCGGCTGACGGCGCTCGGGCAGCCGAACGCGATCGCGGTGATCGCCGTCGCCGAGCGCGGAACGATGTTCTTCCCCGGCGCGGCCTTCTACATGGAGAAGATCGCGGTCGGGCCCGAGTCGATCGACGCGATCGACATCAACGCCTCGCCGACCGAGAACGTGAACGCGGTCGCGAAAGCGAAGGGAGTCTCGCCGCGCGCGATCTCGGTCGTCGTGCTCGAACGCGACCGCCACGAGAACCTGATCGGCGAGCTCCGGCAGGCAGGGGCGAAGGTGAGCTTGATCCGCGACGGCGACGTGGCGCCTGCGATCGCCGCGGGCCAGAGCGGGACGGGCGTCGACATGCTCTACGGCATCGGCGGGACCCCCGAAGGCGTCATCTCCGCGGCGGCGCTCAAGGCTGTCGGCGGCGGCATGCAGGGCAAGCTCTGGCCGCGCAACGACGAGGAGCGGCAAGCGTTAGTCGACTCGGGCAACGACCTCGACCGCGTGCTGACGACCGACGACCTCGTCTCCGGGCAGGACGTCTTCGTCGCCGCCACGGGCGTGACGACGGGCGCGCTGCTTCGGGGCGTCCGCTACCTGCCGAACGGCGCGATCACGGACTCGATCGTGATGCGGTCGCGCTCCGGCACCGTGCGCCGGATCGAGGCGTCACACGCGCTCGACAAGCTCGAGAGCTTCACCGGTCGCGAGTACAGCTAATACGGCTGTCCCCGCGGGGCGTGTCCCGGTGCCAGGCACGGGGCCATGTCCCGGCAGGCCGTAACGAATCGGCGCCCTGCCTGGACCGCAAGGCATGCGCAGAACGCTCCTCGGCACCGCGGTCGTGGCCTTCGCGCTGCTCGCGCTGGCCCCGGCGGCCATGTCGGGGGAGTCCGTGGCGCCGACGCTGACCGTCAAATCGTCGTCGTTCGGGCGCGTCCTCTTCGACGGCCGCGGCTACGTGCTCTACGCGTTCACGCGAGACAAGAACGGCCGCAGCGCTTGCTACGGCGCCTGCGCGAAAGCCTGGCCGGTCTATTACGCGAAAGGGACGCTACGAGCGGGCACCGGCATCAAGCGCTCTCTCATCGGGACGACCAAGCGCCGCGACGGCCGCCGCCAGATCACCTACGCCGGGCGGCCGCTCTACTACTACGTCGGCGACACCAGGGCCGGGCAGATCCTCTGCCAGAACGTCGTCGAGTTCGGGGGCACGTGGCTGATCGTCAGACCGGGCGGCAAGCTCGTTCGCTAGGCCGTTACTGCTTGTCGCTCCATCTCCGGTGCGTACATGCCTGTTCGGGCCGCGCTGTTCATCTTGGCCCGGTGGTAGTAGGCGCGTTGCGCGGCCTCGACGCTCTCCTCCTTGCCGCCCCACGCCTTGAGTGCCGGCGCCTGCAGGGCGCGGCCGTAGGAGAACGAGAGCTGCCACGGATGCGGCCCCCGCGCGTTCATCGCGTTCAGGTGCGCGGTCGCGTCTTCGTCCGACTGGCCGCCTGAGAGGAAGACGATCCCGGGCACGGCTGCCGGCACGTGTTTGTAGAAGCACTCGAGGGTGACGTCGGCGACCTCGTCGGCGGAGGCGCGATCGGAGGCGTCGTAGCCCGATAGCACCATGTTCGGCTTCAGGAGCGTGCCGCGGAAATCGAGGCGCTGATCGTGCAGCTCCGTGTAGACCGCCTGGAGGACACGGCCCGTCGCCTTCCTGCTCTCCGCAATCGTGTGCGTGCCGTCCTGCAGGACTTCAGGCTCGACGATCGGAACGAGGCCGGCCTCCTGGCAGAGCGCCGCGTAGCGGGCGAGTGCATGCGCGTTCGTCCAGACGCAGTACTCGCTTGGCTTGTCGTGGGCGATCGAGTACGTCGCGCGCCACTTCGCAAAGCGCGCTCCGAGCTCGCGGTACTCCTCGAGCCTGTCGCGCAGTCCGTCGAGGCCTTCCGTGATCGTCTCGCCGTCGGTCAGCGCGAGCGGCTTCGCGCCCGTGTCGACCTTGATCCCGGGGATGACGCCTTTGCTCTCGAGCAGCTTCGGGAAAGGCGTGCCGTCCGAGGCCGACTGGCGGATCGTCTCGTCGTAGAGGATCACGCCGGAGATGAATTCCTCGGCGCCCTCCGTCGTGAAGAGCAACTCGCGGTAGGCGCGCCTCGTCTCCTCCGTCGACTCGACTCCGATCGAGTCGAGCCGTTTCTTGATCGTTCCCGTGCTCTCGTCGGCGGCGAGGATTCCCTTGCCCTCGGCGACGAGCGCCTGTGCGGTCGACTGCAGTTGCTGCACGTCCATCGTTTCGTCCTCCTTCGAAGCTCAGCGACTCGATTATTCCCGAAGGTACGTGTTCGCAACCGGTCGGCTCAGCCGTCGTCCTCGACCGCCGCCGGCTCGAGCCCGTGGAGGAGCCTGTCGACGCGGCGGAGCTGGTCCGCCGACGCCGGCTGGATCGTCCCGCCGCTGATCCACCAGGCCGGGTGGATCTCGTTCCACCCGTGGGCGGTGTCGTCGACCCAGGGTCCGACGACCTCGATCCGCTGGCCGACTTCGGGGACGGATACGCGCGAACGGTCCCACGGGATGATCTCGAGGATCAGCGTGCCGCCGACGCGCGCGTTGCCCGACGAGAGCAGCCCGTCCTGCCCGGGGTCGAGCCGCAGCCCGATGTGGATGTCGCCGTCATAGAGCTCCGCCTTCACCTTCTCGACGGTGCCGACGGCGACGCGGCAGCGGCTCTTCACCTTCAGCCGCTCAGGATGGTAGACGCCGACGAGCGGCGAGCCCGAACGGCAGTGCGGAGACGGCGGCGGATCGGCACGGCGCAGCGCGCAGCCGGCCACAACTGCGGCGAGGGTGAGCACGACGAGGAGCGGCCGCACGACCACCACCGTGCCGCAGCACCGGGCTCGGCGAAAGACGCTCTTTCGGCCGCGTCCGGGCTAAACTGGACGCGCTTCGCGGACGTAGCTCAGTTGGTAGAGCATCAGCTTCCCAAGCTGAGGGTCGCGGGTTCGATCCCCGTCGTCCGCTTCCATCGACGGAAGTCCGGCTCCGCTTCGCGGAGCCATGGCGACTTCCGTCGATTCAGCGTTTTTGCGGACGTTTGTGAGCCGCGGCCGCGCAGGTCGGCCGCGGCGGCGAAAGGGGGAAGCATTCGCTGAAAAGAAAGTGCAATGGACAGCAGCGCAGGGCCTCAGGACGGCCACGCCGCGGCGAGCCGCTCGCGCGTCTCCGCCAGATGCTCCGGCAGCACCTTTACGTCCGCGAGAACCGGCATGAAGTTCGTGTCGCCGGCCCAGCGGGGGACGACGTGCTCGTGCACGTGGTCGATGACCCCGGCGCCGGCAATTCGGCCGAGGTTCCAGCCGAGGTTGTAGCCCTGCGGCTCATAGACAGCCGCGAGCGCGCCGAGCCCCTGGGCGGCGAGGCGATGGATCTCGAGCGCCTCGTCGTTGTCGAGCTCGCCGAAGTCGCCGATGTGCCTGAACGGGGCCACCAGCAGGTGGCCTGACGAATACGGAAACTTGTTCAGGAGCACGAACGCTCGCTCGCCGCGGTGGACGACGAGCCCTTCCTCGTCCGAGCCTTCCGCGGCGAGGCAGAAGAAGCAGCCCTCGTGCTCGTCCGCTTGCTTGATGTATTCGAGCCGCCACGGAGCCCAGAGCTGCTTCGTCACGGTGTTGGAGCTTACGCGGCCCTGTGAAAGCCCTTGCTAGCTTGCAAACGTGAGGCGCGCGCTGGTCGTCACCGCGATTCTGACGTTTGTCATCGCTGGACCGGCGGGCGCGACGCGGCTCCCGCAAGCCGAGCGAGAGGCGATCAACCGCACGCTTGACCGGTTCGTCGACAGCGCCGTCAAGCGCCACGACGTGGCTGCCTCCTGGAACCTCGTCACGCCGGAGATGCGGGCTGGAGTGAGCCGCTCCGCCTGGGACAAAGGCAACCTTCCCGTTATTCCGTATCCGGCGGGCGGAACGACCTTCCATGATTGGACGATCGACTCTGCCTCGGCGACCGAGGTCGATTTCGAGTTGATGATCCCCTCGGAGAAGTCGAAGTCGGACTCGATTCAGTTCAACGGGACGATGAGGAAGCAACACGGCCGCTGGCTGGTCGACTCCTTCAACCCGTCTGCGACGTTCGGCGGCGGCGCGGTCGTCGGGCCCCACGACTTCACCGCGTCGTCGGGCGAAGGAGGCGGCAAGGGCGTGGCGCGCCTCGGCTCGGTCTGGATCGCAGTCCCGGCCGCTCTCATCGCCGGCGGCATCCTGTGTGTGGTCGGCTTCTTCGCCTTCGTCTGGCTGCGCACCCGGAGCGCGTACCGGCATGCGAACTTGCGTCCGCTCGAGCCGATCGTCGTCAAGCGGCGGGGTTCAGAGCCACCGCTTGTAGCGAAAGAACGCAGCGAGCCCGACGGCTAACGTCACCAGCGAGGCCACGATGGCCCACCATGCCGCCGCGGTTGCGAAGCCGGGGAAGTGCACATTCATTCCGAAGATTCCCGTGATCAACGTCATCGGCAGCAGGATCACGCTGACGACGGTTAGCACTCGCAGGATGTCGTTCTGGCGGTGGTTGATCGCGGACTCGTTCGTGTCCTCGAGCGCTTCGACGACCTCCTTGTAGTTGTCGAGGATGTCCCAGATCCGCTCGGACGCGTCGACGATGTCGTCGAAGTAGAGCTCGAGCTCCTGCGGCAGGAACCGCTCGACGTAGCGCTCGAGCAGCCGCAGGGTCGGCCGCTCGGGCTTGATGATCTTGCGGTAGCTGATGATCTCCTGCTTGACATTCGAGATGTCGCGGACGACCTCGTCGGAGCGGCCCTCGAAGATGTCGTCCTCGAGCGAGTCGAGCTTGTGCCCGATCTTGTCGAGGATCGGGAAGCAGTAGTCGAAGAGGTCGTCGAGGACGTGGTAGAGCAGGTAGCCCGAGCCCTTGCCGAAGAGCTGCGCGCGGAGCTCGAGATCCTCATGACAGCGGCGGAAAAGCCGCGTCACCGGCAGGAGCTCGACGTTCGGCAGGGTGACGAGGTAGTCCTGGCCGATGAACGCGTCGAGCTCGGCTGCGTTCAGGCGCTGGACGCGCTTGTCGTAGACCGGGAAGTGCAGGACGACGAAGAGGTAGCCGTCGTCGCGGTACTCGTCGATCTTCGGGCGCTGGCGCCGGGACAGCACGTCCTCGAGATCGAGCGGGTGCCACCCGAAACGGCGCTGGAGCAGTTCCGCCTCCTCGAGCGTGGGGGCGTCGAGGTGAATCCAGGTCAGGCCGTTGGCGGAGAGCTCCTGGACGCGCGGCTCAGGGCGTGCGAGGACTTCCCCGTCGCCCGACCGGGGCCGCGTTCGCTTGATGCGCGGCAGGCTTGGCATTGGTACTGAGGGGGTCGTCTACTCGCATGACTGGTTTCTGCACTTTACCCCGAAGACCTCGTGAGCTACCGTCGAAAGTCCGCCCGCTTCGCGGGCATGACAACTTTCGGCTGTTCGGCGTTTCTGTGGTGCCGTCGTGTGCGGCAGCCGCACAGGTCGGCCGCCGCGGCGAAGGAACGGATTTTTAACCGGGTACCTTCGCCGAAGCGGGTTCGATAACGGTCTCCGAATCGGGCTCCGGTGGCATGGTTGCAACGAGATCAGCGGGGGTGCGCCGAGCGGTCTCAGGCAACCGCCGCTCGAGGCGGAGCCCTCCCGCGCCGGCGGCGAGGCAGAGCGCGGCTGCGGCAGGCCAAAGCGCGAGCGGCTCCTGCTGGAGGACGAAGGCGCCGAGCGCCGGGCCGGCGATCCAGCCGATTGACCACGAGCTCGTCGATAGCGCCATGTAGCGGCCTCGCAGATGATCCGGCGCGAGCTCGGCGATCAACGCCTGTTGCGTCGGACCCTGGAGGCATTCGCCGACCGCGAAGATGCCACCCGCGAGCACGATCACTGCCGCGGCGGCCGCGGCCGAGAGCCAGAGGCCGGCTCCGAAGACGAGCAACCACGCCACAGCCCAGATGGCCGTCATCAGCGCCAGCATCCCCATGCGGCGGCGACCTTCGACGAGTCTCGTCAGCGGCAGCTGGGCGAGCACGATCACCAGCGAGTTGACGAGGAAGACGACCCCGATCGCGCGCTCGCTCACGTGCGACTGGTTCTTGGCGAAGACCGGGAGCGTCTCGAGCTGCGCGTAGCCGGCTGTGACGAAGACGATGTTCAGCCCGAGCAGAGCGAGGAAGACGCGGTCGCGAACGATCGCCGCGTAGCCGGGCTTGTGATCTAGATCACTCGCTACCTCGGGTGCCTGCGGCGATGCCGCCGGGACGACGGCGAGCAGCGCGAGGAAGGCGGCATACGTCGCGGCGTCGATGAGAAAGAGCGCGGTGAACGTCCCGGGGCGTGCCGAGACCGCGATCAGGCCCGCCACTGCGCCGCCGACCCCGAAGCCGAGATTCATGCTGACGCGCTGGAGCGCGTAGCCGGCATGGCGACGTTCCGGCGGAGTGATCGCCGCCAGCAGCGCGTGGTAGCTCGGCCAGAAGACGCCGTTGGCGAGCCCGACGAGCGCCGCGAGGGCGAAGGCGTGCCACGGCGCGCGCACGAGCGGAAACAGCGCAAAGGCGATCGTTAGCAACGCCAGCGATCCGGCAAGCGTTCGCTTCGGCCCAAAACGGTCGGCCGCTGCGCCTCCCGGCGTACCGACGAGCAGCGCGACACCCGCGTTGGTCGCGACGATCAGCCCGGAGACCCCGAGCGCGAATCCGCGCACGTTGTGGAGGTAGATGAACAGGAACGGGTAGACGAAGCCGTTCCCGAACGAGTTGACGACCCCGCCGAGCTCGAGCGCCCAGACGGCGCGAGGCAACCGCGGGTTCAGCCCGCGGAGGTAACTGACGACGGACACGACCAGAAGGTAACCCGATATCCGGCTGGTTTACAAACGACATGACGCTGTTGACCCCGCCACGGGGGCAAGATCTCTTCGATGGTCTCAGCGACCTGGGACGAGGTTCGCGCACGCCGGCTCGCTCGCTCGTCGCTCGCCGCGCGGGCGCCCGCCGCTCGACTTGTCGATCTCACACATGACCTCGGCGGCGTGCATGCTCAGGTGCAGGCGTCAGCAGAGCTTCAGCTCGCCTCGCGTGTCGACGGGATCGCCCAAGCCGACGTTCGGGAGGCCCTCTGGGAACGCCGGCTGCTTGTGAAGGCCTGGACGCTGCGGGGAACTCTTCACCTCCATCCTGCCCGCGAGCTGGCCCTCTGGCATGCGGCCAGGCGGGCTGTCGCAGGCGCGCCGCGCGAGCTGGCCGCCTGGCGAGACCCGGCCGGCGTTCTCCACCCCGAAGTCGGCCGTGACGAGGTGGAGGCGATTCGCGCCGCGGTCTGGGATGCGCTCGACGGCAGGTGCCTGCTCCGCGACGAGCTCGCCGCGGAGGTCGTGAGCAGTGTTGGCGGAAAGCACCAAGAGCGGCTGCTCTCGGGTTTCGCTTTCTTCCTCGCCGAGCTCTGTCAGGGACCGCCGCGCGGGGCCAAGGTCACCTTCGTCCGGCCGGACCAGTGGATCGAAGGCTGGCAGGAGGTGGGGGAGGAGCAGGCGCTCGCCGAAGTCTGCCGGCGTTACCTGCGCACCTACGGCCCGGCGCGGCCCGCCGACTTTCGCGAATGGTTCTCCTCATCTGCGTTCAAGGCTCCCGAGGCTCGCGCGCTGTTCGACTCGCTCGGCGATGAGCTCGAAGAGGTCGATGTCGAGGGCCGCCGCGCCTACGTTCTTGCGGGTGACTCCGCCTTCCCGGCATCGGAGCCGAGCCTGCGGCTGCTGCCCGAGTACGACGTCTACATCATGGGCTTCCGAGAGCGCGACCAACTGATTCCGGAGGTCGTGAGGGAGCTGATCGCTGCCCATGGGCGCGGCCGTTATGAGGGACCCGCGGGCGTTCGCCTGATTCTCATCGACGGCGTTGCCGCCGGTGTCTGGGAGCGCAAGAAGCGCGGCAAGCGGATCGAGCTCCGGGTCATTGCGGCGCGGAAGCTGACGCGACGCCAGCGCACGCAACTCGCCGACGAGGCGGAGCGCGTAGGTGCATTCACCGGCCTCGAGCCGGTGCTCAGATTGGACTGAAGAGCGTCGCTCGCGAAAGCTGCTGGGGAAGCTGGGGCCTCAAGGTTGCAGACGAATCGGAACGTCCCGGCCCTGGACGACGAGCGAGAAACGCTTCGGCGGATCTACGTCGGTAAGGAAACCGATGACGTACTGGTTTGAGGCTATGTCGAAATACGCGCATCGATGCTCGAGCGTCGCAAGCAGGTCCTTGATGGACCGCTTGATCTTGTCTCGGCGCAGTTGCAAAAATGTTCTAAAGCCGGGGCTGCGGCCATCCTCTCCCCACCGCTGGCATTTGGCCAGCCGCAGGGGCCAAATGCCGGGCCCCGGCTCACACAAAGCATCGTGTTCGCCCAGCTCAGCCGCTTCCCCCGTAGGTGTGACGTTGCCCGAACGTATTGGGGGGTCACGCTGGCGCGAGCGACGCAAGCAAGAGAGGGGTTGAACCTTTCCAAGTAACAGGCGTATCTTTGTTCGAGAGCCGAGGGGCTTCAGACTGACGGCAGACGCATAGACGCCACGGGGGAGAGGGCGTGCGCGCTTGGGGCCACTCGGCTCCTTTCGCCGCGAATAACTCTCAAGGATTCGCAGCCCTAGGTGCCCTCTAGACTTGCGAGGCCCCCACCCGCCGTCGACCCGCAGAACGCGCGGGCGGGGCAGAAGCGCGATTACGGCTCGACGCAAGGGCGAAAACTCCCCTGAGCCGAGCAGCCCGCTCCCTACCTTGCAGGGTTGCTCGGCCTCAGCTTTCGTCAAAGCCTGCTTGGGCTTAGTGGGGGATGCAGCCGGAGGTCACCGGCGGCGAGACAACGAACTTCCCGCCCACGACCTCTGCGCGAATCGATGAGGCTCCCCAAGTGCAGTCGGTCCGCTGGCGTTGTGCGCCGGTGGCCTGCGCGGAGTTCAACGTCAGTACGGGGACGAGCGCGACGAGAAGGCACGCGCTGACGCGGAGCCGATGGCCGCAAAACCGCACCCAAACAAGGATGGCGAGAGGTCAGTGGAGTCGCATGGGCCGCCCGGCTCATCTTCAACTCAGGCAAGTCCTATCTTCCGGCGTCGGGGGTACAGCCGAAAGCCTGAGCTGCGGGGCCGGGAACCCGGGAAGCGCTCGGCGTTCGGTAGCCGCCCGGCCCTAGTCTCGTGTTCTCCGGACGTTTAGGTGGGCAGCAGGCTCAGACATCGCTCATATCTCGTTCGATCTCCCCACCCATGAGCTGTGGATCGAGCGCGTCCGGTGGCGTTTGAGTCATCCCGTGATCTTCTGCGCTTGGCGCGGGCGGAGCTCGACTGCGTTCGGGGCGACGCCCGTCTGGCTGTGCTTGAAATCGAAGAACGCGACGCCGACGACCCGCACTTGCGAGCAGAGCCGCAGCTTCATGCGTGCTTCGCGCATCTGCCGGCGCCGATACGGCGTCGCCCCGCGCGCATACGCCGACGAGGGCGACTCCGCGATCATGTCGTTGGCGCCAGACTCGAGGACGAGGCCTATGCTTCCGCCGCGGCATGGAAAGAGATTCTGGGGGCTCGGGCAAGACTGACCTAATTGGCGCGGCGGCCGGTTACGCGGTATTCGACCCCCGCGGCCGACGGATCGGGTTGGTCATCGAGTTGGTTGATGATCCGGAGTCGGGCGAGCAGCGGCTCGCGATCCGTCGAGACGGGGTCATTCTTTGGCATCGGCGCCTGCTGCCGCTCGACGCAGTCGATACCGTCGACGCCGAGCGGCGGTATGTCGTGGTCGCCGAAGACCGCGAGCCAGCTCGCGTCGCGGCCACACCTGAGGCGACTGACGTCGATTCCCTGGCTCGGGTCTATTACTACACGCGTCCAGAGAACGGTAGGAACGGCGAGGAGACGGCTCGCGGCCTCGACGAGGAGGAGCGATCGGTAACGCTCTCGGCGCCCGCAGCCTCCGACCGTTATCTTCGATTCGTCTCGACGCCGAATGGTTATCGCCTCGACGAGCAAGACGGCGAACCCCCCGCGGTGGGGACCCCGATCAACGGGATCGACCTGCCCGAGCGCCTCGTGGTTGTCAAGCTCGGGCCGTCGCCCCTCCCTCACGATCCACGCACTTGCGCGTTCCTCGAGCGTGAAATCACGCTCGAGACATCGCCCGGTCGCAGCCGCGCCTAGATCAGCCTCGCCGCCCGGCCTCGGAGAGGAGCAGCGTCGACCTCGCAGGGCCACCCTCGACCGGTCATCCGGCGCGGGAACGCGACAACCTCGTGCTCGCCGAGGTGACCGCGCGAGAAATCGGCCGCGTGACAATCGCGGAGGCGCTCGAGCGGCCGGGCGAGCCGCTTGATCTTGCCTTGTCGCCCCGCCAACAATGAGTAAAAGCCGGGGCAACGGCCTCTCTCCCCATCGACCGCCGCCGGGTGTTCGGCCAGCCGCACCGGCCCAAAACCCGCGTCCGCCCCGGCTCGCGAAGATCCTCGCGACCGCTCCCGTTAGCCGCTTCCCCCATAGGTCTGTAGCGACCAGAACGTATAGGGGTCGGAGCCGCGAGGAGCCGAGCAACCGTTCGGGAGCGGGCCCTCGAGCTGCTCGGCTCCTCTGAGATTCTTGCCTTTGTTCCGGTGTCTAATCACACCGCTTGGCGCAAGAGTCTGGCCGTGTTTGGCGCCGAACGCCGATTTGCGGTCGGGATGTCGCTCGAAGGAGAGGAGCCGAGCGATGCCACAGGCGCCCTTGGCCGCAAAAAAGGCAAAGCGGCGCCTCGCCGTCAGTCAGGAACCGCTCGGCTCGAGGATCTGGTTACCCCGCGAACAAAGGCAGTAATCCGGTGAGCCGGGGCTGGCCGCCGAATGCCTGCGGCAAGCTGACGGCCCGCCAGCCCAGGGAGAGAGGCGTGCCCCGGCTCAAGTGAGCCCCTTTCGGCACCAGCGG
>Ga0137403_10000807_pt1 | contig 40251 bp, 35 predicted proteins | sample CZOMad2_1_16fung_FD_122057 | JGI IMG/M metagenome (GOLD analysis project Ga0137403, IMG submission 122057) | Vadose zone soil fungal communities from Angelo Coast Range Reserve, California, USA - CZOMad2_1_16fungal (Hybrid Assembly) | ecosystem: Environmental > Terrestrial > Soil > Vadose zone...
CGCCGCGACGAACGCGCTGTTGGCCTTGGGCGGGATCACCCAGCACTGTCGACGATGCGGCTGGAGCGTGTTTTTTTAAGCGTCCGCCCGATCGTGCTGTCGCTGGCGCGATCGACGATACCCAGCTCGACGACCTTGTTCTCCAGCAACCGCAAGGTCCAGCGGGCGCGTCCCTTAGGCGGCTTGGAACAGGCCAGCGCAATCAGCCGGGCTTCCTTCTCGCCATCGAAAATCCGCGCCACCGCCGGCGTCGCCCGTGGCTTGCGGCTCAAGGCAGCTTCAAGGCCCTCTTCCACCAGTTGCTTGCGCACCCGGCAAACCATCGACGGGCTGGTTTCCAAAGCCTTGACGATCCGGCTGTCGCTCCAGCCTTCGCCCGCGCGCGAGACATCCGCCTTCAACAATATCCGCGCCTTCAGCAGGCGTTGCGCCGGGCTCTTACCTTTGCCGAGCAGTGCTTCGAGCTGCTCGCGCTCCTCCCCGCTCAGCTTCACGACATATCGCTTTACCGAAATCTCCTTCGCAACCATCATCGCCTCCGTCGTACAAACTGGCGATGAACCGAATCACATAATCATTGTCCTTTCAAATTAATTGAAGCGAACGACTAGTTCGTCATCAAGGGACTTCTTCTCCTCTGTGTTGCCTATGTCACGGGATGGTTGCTGCTTTTCTTCCCGTTGGCCGCCCTGCACGGCGGCTCCAAGGCCCTCATCATTTTAGTCGTCCCTCTGTTGGTGATCGTTTGCCTCGTCCGTTCGATGGCCGCGTCGTTGTCGCGGCGCTGATGTGAAATAGGGACGAGAAGTGGCCCGAATTACGGCGACAGTGCACTAAATCAAACGTGCCTGTGCCGGACCGCTTCGGCGCGGCTTGGGGCCGCGCTTGGCCGGCCGCAGCGTCCGCCCGGAGAGCTTCTCCAACCGCGCGACGAAGGCCTTGCTCCCGACCGGCCGCCCGATGCTCTCGGCGGCGCGCAGGCGCTCGACCGCGTCGCGGTCCGGCGCTTCCTCGAGAAACGCCCGGAACGGCGCGAACCGCTCCAGCACGGGGGCGAGCGTCGTCAGCCCATCATCGCGGCCGGACAGGTGCGCCCGCACGCTCGACCAGCGCCAGTCCTGCGCCCGCGCCACCAGGCGCGCCCGCACCGGATTGAGCGAGACGTAGCGCACCGCCGCCGCCAGGTGCTCTTCGTCCATCACCACCGAGCCGAAGCGGCCCTGCCAGAAATGCCCGCTGCGCTTGCGGCGGGCCTGCAGAATGCCGGCGTAGCGCCGGTGGGTCGCCGCCAGGGCGCGGCGCAGCCCATCGGCATCAGCGGGAGCCAGGATCAGCTGCACGTGACTGGGCATCAGGCACCAAGCCCAGACTTCGACCTCGGCCGCTTGGCAATTCTCGGCCAGGAGATCGCGATAGAGCGCGTAGTCGTCGTCATCGAAGAACGTCCGCGCCCGCCCATTGCCGCGCTGCGTCACATGATGCGGCAGACCGGGAACGACCAGACGGGCGAGACGAGCCATGCCTGACGCTAGATGCGCGACCTCGCGATGTCAATTAAATGCACTGTCACCGTAATTCCGTAATTCCACCGTAATTCCTATCGCGCGGCCGCGGGAGGTGTCAAGACCGCCCATCCGAAGCGCGCCGTTCCAGAGGATCAATGACCTACCTATTCTACGCCATCGGCATCGCCGCGGGCCGCCGCAGCGATGTTCAGCTTTTTCGGTCTTTGGTAGATCCTGCGCCCGCCGCAGTCAGCAGCGCCAAAGGCCGCGACACGCACGGTCCGGAACGAAAGCAACGGGCCCGGTGTTCCTGACATAGCGGCCAAATGCCGGCCGACCGAGCAGCAGCGGGACCAATATCATTATGAAGAACGTTCTTTTTGCGGCATGTACTGTCGTTGCACTCGCAATGGGCGCATGCGCGGCGTCGGCTGACGATGCCCTTGTCACTGTCTCTCCAGACTCGGTTGTTCACAACCTACAGCGGCAAGACTACCACCACATCTCTCTGCCTGTGCGGAGCGGTCGATTCTATGAGGTCAAGGCGATCAATCGTCAGGGCCACAAGATCAAGCTCTACATCGACGCCCATAGCGGCCGCATCGTGGACGTGAAACGCTAAAGCAAACCCTAGTGCATCTTCTCCCCCTCCGCCCGTTTTTTCGCGACGAGACATTCCAGCACGAGGGCCAGTATCTCGCGCGCCCGAAACGGCTTGGCAATTACTCTCGTGGCGCCGACTTTTTTACTTGCAATTAAGAAGGCGGGATCGAGGTGAGCCCCGCCGGTGTCCCGTGGATAGCTGCCGGTCATCGACACTATAGGGATATCCGGCGACAATCGGCGGATCTCCTCAGTCACCTCGAGGCCGTCCTTGCCTGGCATATGGACATCAGAGAGCACGAGGTCGAAGGCCTGCTCTCGAAAGAGCCGAATCGCCTCCTCTCCGTGACTTGCTAAGATGACGTCATGCCCGCCCGAACGAAGCATCGTTTGAACGGCATCCGCGACTAGGCCGTCGTCTTCGGCCATGAGAATGCGGGCCATGGGTTCTCCGATCCATGAGCCGCCTCAACCCCGCGGGCAACATATCCGAGATTCGCTAGGTCCATATCAGGAATATCCTGAAGGCTGCGGCGTCGAGGATGACGTTGGCGCCGTAGCGGCACAGCAGGTGTCAATGTCGGCGATCGTCGCGGTTAGCTTATGAGTACTGCCAATGCTCCGGCGACAAACAAAAGACCAACCGCGGCCCACAATAGGATATTGCCCATGTGCACCTTCCGCGTGAGTGAGGGCGGCGCGCTGTCGCCATGGGGGAGTTGCTAGACAAGTTATTGTGGCGCTCCAAGCGCTAGCACGCCGCACTTAACCAACGCCGCGTCTTGGCAAACGTTCCCCGCGTCAAAAGAGACAAGCCCCGCACAGGGGGAGTGCGGGGCCTTCGTCTGGGTGCGCCTGGAACTGTCGAGGTGGTCAGTCTGCGGCGGTTCCAATCAACCAACGCCCCAGCGCGGGCCTAGTTCCTCTGTCGCCGCAGCGCTTCACGAGCAGCACAGCAGCCTGCCAGACGTCGCGGTCGGGGATCTAGTCGGACGGTCCAGATCGGAAGGAACTGGCGGCCGTTATTCCGTCGGATTAGACGATGCTGGTGTTTCCGCCGTCTCTCCCGGCTCCGACGTCGATTGATCGAACGTCGAGGCCTTTCCGCAGTTCAAGCACTCAGCTGCGGGCTTGCCATCTGCGCCGGACAGGAGCCGGAACGCGATCGCTCCGCAGTGCGGGCATACAAACTTCATAATTGCGCTCTCCTACTGCGGCGCGCCCACTAGCAGGTGGGGCTGCGGGGGACGCCTGCGTGCGGGAGCAGGAAGGCGTCAATGAGCGCGCCGCGAACATGTCAACCGCGCGCAGTCGATAATGTTCCCCAGCGTTGACTGTTTTTTGTCACCGCCCTGGCCGCTTGCTCCATGCCTGCAATCGAAGCACGGCCGGCGCCGGAAGGGAAACTATTCGGCAACCTCACGATGGCCGGACGCGGCCGATCTGGCGGCCAGCTTGTCATAGGTTGCCGCCGCATCAAGCAGGGTCTGCCGCAGGACTTGCGTGGTGACAATCTCTGCCAATGCACGGAGGCGGCGCGCTTCCGCGCGGTGCTCTGCGGCCGAGTGGGCCACAGCGGCGGCGTTCCAATTACTCACGACGTGCGGTCCTCCCTGCCCGCGGGCCTGTATTGCTTGGGTTGACCGCGGCTGGCCTGCGGCGCCACGGTCGAGACGAACGGTGCGACGTGACCGCACGTCAGACACTCAACCTCTGTCAGATGCGGTGAGTCTGGTAACATCCGAAATGCGGTGCCACTGCACTTGGGACATTTGGCCTGCATGACCCTCTCTCCCATCATTACGGCGTTGCCGCCGCGCGAAAGGCGCCAACGCAGGTTTGCTATAAGCCTCTCACTTACAGTGGCCGCTCGCTCTCGTGGTAATCGCGCGTATCGCCCGTCCAGACATGCAATGAGCGCCTGTAGAATTCACTGATCAAATCCACGGATAGAGCAATTTGGCCGCAGATGGGACATTCGACCGACAGACCGAGACGACGGCGAAGAAAGCTATGCTCGCTGCCGCCTCCCGTGCACACGATGATGTGCCCGTCGGCCGAACGATCATCGAGATACATCGGTGGATTTGTGGGCGCCGGTTTTCTGAGTTCCGACATAGCTGTCAGCCTCCCAGTCGGTTATCCCGCACGATGGGAAATTTACGCTCACGCCAGCGGGCCGCCTATCGCGAACTCGGTACGGATTCGAACCGAGCTGGCGTCCCGGCAAGCGGCGGATCGACGCATGATCAGCGGGCGGACAAGAAAAGCCCCGCCGGGTGTGCAGCACGAATTTCGGTGACACTGCACTAAATTAACGAAGCCGTTTGGCTGTGGACTGCGATGTCGATTGAGTCGACTGTCACCGTAATTCCGTAATTTCCGGGTAAGGGTGGAGCCGAAGCCCCGCCCTGGCGTTGTAGGTGCGTTCCGAGCGGTCGCCTTGTCGACGGCGACTGGCAGGGCGCTAGCTCTGCAGCTTGGTGACCTTTGTCTTGATATCGGCAATCAATCCGTCGAAGCCGCTCTTGGCCAGAATGTCCGTGAATTCGTCGCGGCGCGTGGCCAGTTCGCTGACGGATGTTTTCAGGTATACGTCGATGATCCGCCATTGCCCATCCTCTTGGTGCAGGAGGTAGTCGACGCGGGTCGGCTCGCCACTGATCGGCACGATCTGGCTGTTGACGCGCAGGTTACCGGCGGGAGCCGGCTCCTCACCCAGGATTTCGAATCGCTCGCTGCTGGAGCCATCGAAGCGGGCGGCATAGGTCGCGATCGAAAGGTCATGAAACGCCGCGGTCACCCGGCGCTTCTGGTCGTCGGTGAAATCGCGCCAATAGCGGCCGGTCGTCACGCGCGCCATTTCGGTGAAGTCGTAGGTCTCCGCCAAAGTCGGCTCGAGCTTCTTGTAGCGGCCCTCATAACCGAGCGACTTGGCATTCTGCATGACATCGACGAAGACCGTGTTCAGCTTCGCGATGAGGTCACTCGCCGGTCCGGCATTCGCCGGGGGCGTGAGCCACAACAGAGCAGCGACGAGAATTACAAATCTGCCGGCGAAACGATGCATGATCGCCTCCCAGTTCCCAGTCTTGGAAACACGGATAATCTCGCAAAAGTTCCAAACTGACCCACCACGTGCGGCGGATCACTTTGTCGCGGCTTGGGGCCGCGCTTGTCCGGGCAACGTCGGAAATCTTCTCCAACCGCGCGACGACGGTTTTGCTCCCCAGCTGCGCCTGATGCTTTCGGCGGCGAGCGGGCGCTCGAGTGCCTCGCGACCCGTCGGTACGCCGAGGCTTAGGCTGCTCTCTTGCCGTAGAGCATCGTGATATTGACGCGCCGGTTCTCGTAGCCGTCGCGGAACTTCAGCGGTGCGGTCTCGTGGATGAGGTCGGAGTTGAAGATCACGACGCGGTTCTGGCGGTGCGGCACCGGCACCGGACGCGCCTGCGACTCCATCAGGAAGCGGCGCAGGGCGGCTTGGTCGTTGTTGTACTTGGCGAAGTCCCAGTCGAGCGGCGCCTCCTTGTCCCACACGATCAGGCCGCCGCCTTCGGGATCGAGATTGGCCGCGTCGGGCGTCACCCAGAAATTCACGTTCACGGCCGCGAAATCGGCATGCATGGGAATGCCGGTGAGCCGGCTGTCATACTTGAAAGCCCAGAGCTTGCGCAGGGTGTGAGGCCCGAAGATGCCGGGCAGGGCTTGCCGCAGCTCCTCCGCGATCTGCAGCAGGAGCGGGCAGCAGAAGCCGTCATCCAGGAAGGCGCCGAGATAGCCGTTGGCATAGCGGCTCTCGAACCAGACGGTGGCCTCCAGGCAGAAACGCCGCAGCGATGCGAGCGCCGCCGGCGTCAGGAAACCGTCGATGAACGTGATGCCCGGTTCATGGCGGCGATAGTCCGCCTCGATCGCGGCGGCATCGAGCGTCGGATTGACGGCGCCGTCGGCCTCGCTCCCCGCCGGCGGCCGGTACAGCAGGCGATTGTAGGCGGGCGCCAGGCGTTGGCGGAGGTCGGCCGGGAGCAGGTTCGCCGCCGGTCCGCTCGCATTGGCCGGCAGCAGGGCAAGCGCGGCTTCGTAGTCGGCAACCAGCGTCCGGGCGTCGGCGCCGAGGCGGCCGTGCTCGATGAGATAGCGCAGTTGTTCGATATCGTGGCGCAGCTTCCCCGGGTTCATCTTGGCGAACCCATCGCCCGGTTGCCCGGTGCCCGGCCGCCGGCGTGCCTGTGTCGCCGACTCGTAGGCCGCCGCGGCCTGCTCGACACGCCCGAGATCGAGCAGGGCGTTGCCGAGATTATGCCAGCCATCGACATAGTCGGGCTTGAGGGCCACGGCGGTCCGGTACTGCTCGATGGCGCCTTCGGGATCGCCGCTGTTCTTCAGCGCGATAGCGAGGTTGTAGTGGGCGGCGGGCGAGGGCGGCGATGCCGCCACGACGCGCCGCAGCAGCGCGATCGCTTCGGCGGCGTCGCCATGGGCGGCCAGCAGTCCGCCGAGATTGCTGAGGACGGCCGGATGCTGAGGCGCCGCCGCCAGCGCCTGCCGTAGCACGCGTTCGGCGGCCGGCGCCTGCTGGCAGCGCAGATGGATGCCGCCGAGATCGAGATAGGCGTCGATGTTCAAAGGCTGCTGCGCGATCACCTGCTCCAGATGTGCCACCGCCTCGCCGCTGCGGCCGAGGCGGGCGAGGGCCTTGCCGAGCGCATGACGCGCGCGCGCGTTGTTCGGCGCCGACGCCACGATCAGCTCCAGAAGCGAAAGGCCGCGCGCGGCATCCCCATCCTCGATCAGCAGGATGGCCAGCAGCAGGCGGGCGTCGTTGTCCTTGCTGCCGCTCGCCAGAATCTGTTCGCACGCCGACCGTGCGGCCGCGCGGTCGCCTTGATTGTAGTGGCGGACCGCGTCCGCCATCGTCGGCCTGTTCGTCAACCGTCGTGCCCCGCCCGCGTTGATCGACAGATCGACTATGCCGGGCCGCCGATGGGGCGGCAATGCGAACGAATACCTGTCCTCTGCCGCCTGCGGCGAGGGCTTTCCTGCCGCGGTCCGGTAACGTACATGTACGGTCCAGCATGACGTCCCGCCCCATCATCATCGATACCGACCCGGGCCTCGACGACGCCCTCGCGATCCTGCTCGCCTTCGCGTCGCCGGAGCTGGAGGTGCTCGGGCTGACCGCGGTCGCGGGCAATGTCGGCGTGGAGCTGACGAGCAGGAACACCCGCATCCTCTGCGAGCTGGCGGGACGGCGGGACGCCAAGGTCTTCTCGGGCTGCGCGCGGCCGCTGCTGCGCGCGCAGATCACCGCGGTCGTGCACGGCGAGACCGGGCTCGGCGGCGCCGACCTGCCGCCGCCGACCATGCCGCTGCAGCCGCAGCACGCGGTGGATTGGATCGTCGATACGGTCATGGCTGGTCCGGATCGCACGATCACCATCTGCGCGCTCGGTCCGCTGACCAACCTGGCACTGGCCATCGTCAGGGAACCACGCCTTCCGGCGCGCCTGCGCGAGCTCGTCATCATGGGCGGCGCCGGCCCGAGCGGCGGCAACAGCACGCCGGCCGCCGAGTTCAACATCTACGCCGATCCGCACGCCGCCCATGTGGTCTTCGAGAGCGGCGCGCCCATCGTCCTCGTGCCCCTCGATCTCACGCGCCAGGTGCTGGCGACGGGCGAGCGCGTCGAGCGCATCCGCCGCATCGGCTCGCCGGTCAGCCGCGCCGTCACGGGCATGCTCGAGTTCTTCAATCGCGGCGAGGCCCTCTACGAACACCTGGAGGCCGGTCCGCTGCACGACCCCTGCGTCATCGCCTATCTGCTGAACCCGTCCCTGTTCCAGGGCAAGCCCGCCCATGTCGAGATCGAGACCCAATCGCCGCGCACCCTCGGCATGACCATCATCGATACCCGCCTCGACGGTGGCGCCGCCGCCAATGCCCGCGTTCTCCTGCAGGCCGACGCCGCCGGCTTCTACGATCTCCTGATCGAGCGGCTGGCCCGGCTGTGATGCAGAAGTCGCCGCGCGAATAGGCGACGGCGGCTGCGCGACACAAAAGATCCGCCACAGAGCGCACAGAGGACACAGTGAAGAAGATTCAACCGGAAGGTGGGATCGACGCTCGAGAAACTACGCACTCCGTTGTCACCCCCGCGAAAGCGGGGGTCCAGGGCAGGCGATGCAGCGGTTGCCCTGGATTCCCGCTTTCGCGGGAATGACAGGTGAGGGGATTTGGCTGTTCGCGCGATTGCCATGGCGTCCATCGGCCTTCCCTTTTCTCTGTGTCCTCTGTGGTGAGTCTTAACTCTTAGGAAGTGCCCATGACCTCACCGCGCGCAAAGCGCCCGAACATCCTCTTCGTCATGTTCGATCAGATGGCGCCGCAGTCGCTGCCATGCTACGGCCATCGCCTGGTGCAGGCCCCGCACCTGCAGGCGCTGGCCGAACGCGCTGTGGTGTTCGACAGCGCCTACTGCAATGCGCCGCTCTGCGCGCCCGCGCGCTTCTCCATGATGGCGGGACAATTGCCGAGCCGCATCGGCGCCTGGGACAATGCCGCCGAGTTCCCGTCGTCGGTGCCGACCTATGCGCACTACCTGCGCCGGCTCGGCTACCGCACCTGCCTCGCCGGCAAGATGCATTTCGTCGGCCCCGATCAGCTCCATGGCTACGAGGACCGCGTCACCACCGACATCTATCCCGGCGATTTCGGCTGGACGCCGACGTGGGACGAGCCGGAGAAGATCCACTGGTGGTTCCACAACATGCTGAGCGTGGTCGAGGCCGGCGCCTACGACCGCTCGCTCGAATGGGACTACGACGAGGAGGTCGGCCACCACGCCCTGCGCTGGCTCTACGATCACGCCCGTGGCGGCGACGAGCGGCCGTTCATGCTCACGGTCTCCTACATCCAGCCGCACGACCCCTATCTGGCGCCGCGTGCCGATTGGGCGCGCTACGACCACGCGGCCATCGACATGCCGGCCGTGCCGTACATCGCGCCGTCCGCGCGCGATCCGCTCAGCCGTCGGATGTACGACCTCTACGACCGCGACGAATACCGCGTCACCGACGAAGAGGTGCGCAACGCCCGCCATGGCTACTACGCCATGATCAGCTATGTCGATCGCAAGTTCGGCGAATTGTTGGAAGCGCTCGCGGCGACCGGCCTGGCCGACGACACCATCGTCATCGTCACGGCCGACCATGGCGACATGCTGGGCGAGCGGGGCCTGTGGTACAAGATGAACTTCTTCGAGCGCGCGACGCGCGTGCCGCTCATCCTGCACGCGCCGCGCCTGTTCGGCGCCCGCCGCGTCGCCGAAAGCGTATCGCTGGTGGACCTGCTGCCGACCTTCGTCGACCTTGCCGGCGAGGGCGCGCCGTTCGATCCGGCGAGCGCCATCGACGGCCGCAGTCTCCTCGGGCTCGCCGCCGGCAAGGGCGCGGACGGGCCGGACAGCGTCTACGGCGAGTACATGGCGGAGGGCACGTTCCAGCCGGTCTTCATGATCCGCCGCGGCCGCTACAAGTACATCGCGTGCGATGGCGATCCGCCGCAGCTCTTCGATCTCGCGAGCGATCCGCACGAGCTGAAGAATCTCGCCGGCGATGCCGGGCACGCGTCGATCGCTGCGGAATTCGCGCGGGAAGCGGCGGCGAAGTGGAACAGCGCGGCGCTGCGCGAGCAGATCGTCCTCAGCCAGCGGCAGCGCCTGTTCGTGCAGGAGGCGCTGCTGAAGGGCCGCATCCATGCCTGGGACTACGAGCCGCGCACCGACGCCTCGCGCCAGTACAACCGCAACTATGGCGGCGAGCTCTACGACACCGACCGCCGCGCCCGCCTGCCCAACCGGCCGGAGCCGCCGAAGGATGGAAGTGGTACGCGATGAGAGAGATCGAGCCGCGGACCCTCACCCTAACCCTCTCCCGCTTCGCGGTAGAGGGGACTCCACCGAGCGAATCGCACGTTCGTGTTCCCTCTACCGCGAAGCGGGAGAGGGTTAGGGTGAGGGCGTTGTACTCGGTCTACCGCGTCTCCCCCTGCAGCCAATCGCGCAGCGCGCGGGCCGCGGGGCCGAGGGGGCGCTGGTTGCTGTAGACCTGGTAGTAGGCATTGGTCGCGGGCACGGCGACATCGACCACCGGCACCAGCAGCCCCTGGCGCAGGTGGCCGTCGATCATGCGGCGCCAGCCGAGCGAGATGCCGACGCCGTCGATCGCCGCCTGCACGGCGACGATGTAGCTGTTCATGCGCTGCCCGACCTTGCGCGGCGAATATTTCACGCCGAGCGCGCGGAACCAGGTCGACCAATCCTCCCAGCGCGGATCGACGTTCTCGAGATGGATCAGGCGCTCGCCCAGGAGGTCGGCCGGCGTGCGCAGGCCCGGCCGCCGCTTCAGATAGTCCGGGCTGCAGACGGCCAGGATCTCGTCCTCGTAGAGCTTGTCGGCGGTATAGCCCGGCCATCGTCCGGTGCCGTAGCGGAAACGGATATCGACGTCCTCGGCGACGTTGTCCCCGATCGTCTCCAGCACGACGTAGCGCAGCTCGATGTCCGGATGCTCCAGGATGAAGCGGCCGATGCGCGGCATCAGCCAGAGCGTGGCGAAGGCGAAGCTGGAGGCGATGCCGACCTGCTCGGTGCGCGCGGGCGCCCGCAACTCGCCGACGCAGGCGGCGATGGCGCCGAGGCCGGCGGTGGCCGCCTCCTGCAGCCGCCGGCCCTCGGCCGTCAGCCGGATGGCGCGGTGCAGGCGCTCGAACACGCGGCAGCCGAGGTTGTCTTCGAGGATGCGGATCTGTCGGCTGAGCGCGGCGCTGGTCACCCGCAGCTCGCGCGCCGCCTCCTTGAAGCTGAGATGGCGGGCCGTGGCCTCGAAGGCGACGAGGCTGTTGGCCGGCGGTAATCGGAGCAATCCGGTACGCATAAGGAAATCTTAATCGAAAAAAAACATTTCTACCAGTTTACGGATTCCGCCGCTACCGGCACACTGCGCGCCAACAGGGACGGCCGAGAGACCCGCCAGGGTCCGCGCCACGAGAATTCGAGGTAGAGCAAGAGCGCGATGACGCTGTCTGGCGCGTTGTCCCGAAATAAATCCGTCCTTGATCGGGCGGTCGATGCGCGGTCCGCAGCGCGCCGCCGCCCGGGAGACGGACGCACTCTAGGCATCACGGCAAAATCAGGGAGACACAGATGACTGAACTCGAGTATTGGACGCAGCAGATCACGCAAGGCCGCATCGGCCGGCGCGATTTCATGGGCCGCGCGGCGGCGCTCGGCGTCGGCACGGCCCTGGCCTCGACCCTGCTCGCCCAGGCGGGCATGGCCGACGAGCCGCAGAAGGGCGGCACGCTCAGGCTCGGCATGGCCGGCGGCAGCACCACCGACAGCCTGGACGTCACGACCTATACGGACTCCGTCGCGCTGCAGGTCGGCTTCTCCTTGATGAATAGCCTCATCGAGAACGGCGCCGACAACAAGCCGGTAGCGAAGCTGGCCGAGAGCTGGGAAGCGAAGCCCGGCGCCGCCGAATGGGTCTTCAACCTCCGCAAGGGCGTCACCTTCCACAACGGCAAGACGCTCGATGCCGACGACGTCGTCTATTCGCTGAACCTGCATCGCGGCGAGTCGAAATCAGGTGCCGCCGGCCCGATGAAGTCGATCACCGATATCAAGAAGATCGACGCCAACCAGATCCAGGTCACGCTGTCCTCGGGCGACGCCGACCTGCCGTATGTGATGAGCGACTATCACCTGCTGATCGTGCCGAACGGGTTCAAGGACTGGGCCAAGCCGATCGGCACCGGCGCCTTCATGTTGGAGGCCTGGGATCCCGGCGTGCGTGCCGTCGTGAAGCACAATCCGAACTTCTGGATGCAGGGACGCGGCAACCTCGATGCCGTCGAGACGACGGTCATCAACGACACCAACGCCCGCATGAACGCGCTGGTCACCGGCCAAGTCGACGTGATCCATCGCGTCGACAAGAAGACGATCGGGCTGCTGAAGAAGGCGCCGAACCTGGAGATCGTCCAGGCGCCCGGCGGCTGGCACACCATCCTGTCGATGTTCACGGACACGCCGCCGTTCGACAATGCGGACGTGCGGCTCGCGCTGAAGTACGGCATCGACCGCGAAAAGGTCCTGCAGGCGCTGTTTGCCGGCTACGGCAGCGTCGGCAACGACCACCCGATCCCGCGCGGCGATCCGTTCTACAACTCCGAGCTGCCGCAGACGAAGTATGATCCGGACAAGGCGGCGTTCCACATGAAGAAGGCGGCGGGAACGGCGCCCATCGTCCTGTCGGCCTCCGACGCGGCGTTCGGCGGCGCCGTCGACATGGCAACCCTGTTCCAGGCGACCGCCGCGAAGGCCGGCGTCAACATCGTCGTGAAGAAGGAACCGGCCGACGGCTTCTGGAACAACGTCTGGCTCAAGGCGCCGTTCGTCACCAGCTACTGGGCCGGCCGTCCGGCGGCAACCCAGATGCTCGGTGTCGCCTACAAGGGCGGAGCGGATTGGAACGATACGCACTGGAATCGTCCGGAATTCGATAAGCTTCTCGCCGATGCGCGCGCCGAGCTCGATGAGAGCAAGCGCAAGGCCTACATCTGGGAGATGCAGAAGGAGCTGCACGAAAACGGCGGAGCGCTGATCCCGGTATTCTCCGACTGGGTCGACGCCCATAGCAACAAGGTCGGCGGCCACACGCCGCACAACGGCTTCGACATGGACAACGGCCTGGTTGCCGAGAAAGCCTGGCTGAAGGCCTGAGTTCTCGTGCTTAAGCTCATCGGGCAACGCCTCGCGCTCGGCCTGCTGACGCTCCTGGCGGCTTCCGTGCTCATCTTCGCGGGCACGGAAGTCCTGCCGGGGGACCTTGCCAGCGCGATCCTGCAGAACAGCGCGACGCCGGAGAATCTCGCGGAGATACGCAAGGAGCTGGGCCTCGAGCGCCCGGCCGCCGTGCGTTACGTCGAGTGGCTCGGCGGCGTCGTGCGCGGCGATTTCGGCCATTCGCTCACCAACAAGCGCGACGTCATCGACGAACTGGCGCCGCGCCTGAAGAACACGGTGTTTCTCGCCGCCTATGCCGCCCTGATCGCGGTGCCGCTGGCGGTCATTCTCGGCCTTCTGGCGGCGATCTGGCAGGGCGGGGTCTACGATCGCTCGATCAACGTCTTCACCCTCATGACGATCTCCGTGCCGGAGTATTTTCTCGGCTATCTCCTCATCAAGTACATCGCCGTCGAGCTCGGCTGGTTCCCCTCGCTGGCCAACGTCTCGCCGCAGACCCCGCTCGGCGACCGCATCTTTCTGACGTTCCTTCCCATGCTCAATCTCGTGCTCGTGGTGGTGGCGCATATGATGCGCCTCACGCGCGCCTCGGTGCTCGCGATCATGGCCAGCCCCTACATCGAGATGGCGATCCTCAAGGGCCTGCCGAAGTGGCGCATCGTCGTGCAGCACGCCTTCCCGAACGCCCTGGCGCCGGTGATCAACGTCATCGCCCTCAATCTCGCCTACCTGATCGTCGGCGTCGTGATCGTGGAAAACGTCTTCACCTATCCCGGCCTCGGCACCCTGATGGTCGATCGGGTGTCGAAGCACGACGTGCCGATGGTCCAGGCCTGCGGCCTGATCTTCGCCGCCACCTTCATCCTGCTGAACATGATCGCCGACATTGGGGCGATCATGAGCAATCCGCGCCTGCGGCATCCGCGCTGAGGCCGAGGGAGGGGCGCCACCGTCATGCGGCTCTTCGGTCACAAGATGAGCATCCTCGCTCAGATCGGTCTGTTGATCGTGGTCGTCAATATCGCTCTCGCGATCCTGGCGCCGGTCATCGCACCCTACCCGGAGGCGGATCTCGTCGGCGATGCCTGGGCGGATCCCAGCCCGCAGTTCTGGTTCGGCCTCGACCAGATCGGCCGCGATATCTTCAGCCGCATGCTCTACGGCGCCCGCATGTCGATCGGCCTGTCGCTGGTCATCACCTGCCTCTCCTTCACCATCGGCATCATCGCGGGGTTCTCCGCCGCCGTGCTCGGCCGCTGGGTCGATGTCGCCTTGTCGCGGATCGTCGATCTGCTGCTGTCGATGCCGACCCTGATCTTCGCCTTCATCATTCTTTCGGTGCTCGGCACGGAACTCCCGGTGCTGATCGTGACCATCGCCGTCCTGGACTCGACGAAAGTGTTCCGCTTGAGTCGCGCCGTCGCCATGAACATCGTCGTGCTCGAATTCGTGGAGGCGGCCAAGCTGCGCGGCGAAGGGCTGTGGTGGATCATCCGGCGCGAGATCCTCCCGAATGCGGTGCCGCCGCTGGTCGCCGAATTCGGCCTGCGCTTCTGCTTCACCTTCCTGTTCATCGCCGCGCTGAGCTTCCTCGGCCTCGGCATCCAGCCGCCCTTTGCCGATTGGGGCAGCATGGTGAAGGACCTGGCGCAGGTCATCAACTACGGCTCGCCGGCGGCGCTCTATCCTGCCGGCGCCATTGCGCTGCTCACCATCGGCGTGAACTTCATCGTCGACTGGCTGCTTGCCGTCTATTCCAAAGGCCACGGGGAGGGCGCATGACCGAGAGCCGCTTCGGCGACGAGATCCTGCGCGTCAATGCGATGCGCATCCAGGCGCGCGGCGAGTCCGGCCTCGGCCCGGTCCTGGTCGACGATGTCAGCTTCACCTTGCGCCGCGGCGAGGTGCTCGGCCTCATCGGCGAGTCCGGCGCCGGCAAATCGACCATCGGTCTCGCCACCCTCGGCTATACGCGCTCGGGCTGCTTCATCTGCGGCGGCGAGATCGTCTTCGAGGGGCGCGACATCCGGCAGATGTCGCTGGTAGAGCGCCAGGAGCTGCGCGGTCACGCCGTCGCCTACATCGCGCAGAGCGCCGCCGCCTCGTTCAACCCGGCGCGGACCCTCTACGACCAGGTCGGCGAAGTGGCCGTTCGCCATGGGCTGATGTCGCCGGCCGAGGCCAAGGTCGAAGCCGCGAAGCTGTTCAAGGAGCTGGAGCTGCCCAAGCCCGAGACCTTCGGCGAGCGCTATCCGCATCAGGTTTCCGGCGGCCAATTGCAACGGGCCATGGCCGCCATGGCGATGATGGCCAAGCCGGACATCCTCGTCTTCGACGAGCCGACCACGGCCCTCGACGTCACCACCCAGGTCGAGGTGCTGGCCTCGTTCCGCAAGCTGATCCGCGAGCATGGCACGGCGGCGCTCTACATCACCCATGATCTCGCCGTCGTCGCCCAGATCGCCGACCGCATCATGGTCCTGCGCCGCGGCAAGATGATCGAGCTCGGCGACACCGGGCAGATCCTCCACGAGCCGCGCGACGAGTATACGCAGCGCCTGGTCAAGGAGCGGATCGTCGTGCACGATTTCGTCGCCCGGCGCGGCGAGGGCGAGGCGCCGCTGCTCGACCTGCAGAATGTATCCGCCAGCTACCGCACCCTGAAGAACGTCATCGACGACGTCAGCCTGCAGGTCCTCAAGGGCGACACCATGGCGGTCGTCGGTGAATCCGGTTCGGGCAAGAGCACGCTCGCGCGCGTCGTCGTCGGCCTGCTGGCGCGCGCGTCGGGCGACGTGAGGTTCAAGGGCGAGAGCCTGCCGCCCAAGCTGCACGCGCGCAGCAAGGAGCAGCTGCGGCGCATGCAGATGATCTACCAGATGCCGGACGTCGCCATCAATCCGCGGCAGACGCTGCTCGACATCATCGGCCGTCCCGTGTCGTTCTATTTCGGGCGCTCGGGCGCCGATGTGAGGGCGCGCGTGCTCGAGCTGCTGCGCCAGATCGACCTGCCCGAGCATTTCATCGATCGCCTGCCCGGCGAATTGTCGGGCGGCCAGAAGCAGCGCGTCTGCATCGCCCGCGCGCTCGCCGCCGAGCCCGAGCTCATCATCTGCGACGAGGTCACCTCCGCCCTCGACCAGCTGGTGGGCGAGGAGATCCTGCGGCTGCTGAAGCGCCTGCAGGACGAGCTGGGTATCGCCTATCTTTTCATCACCCACGACCTCGGCACGGTGAAGCGCATCGCCAACAAGGTCGCGGTCATGCTCAAGGGCAAGCTGGTCGCCGCGGGCGAAACGGCCACGGTGTTCGCGCCGCCCTATCACGCCTATACCGAGCTGCTGCTTTCCTCCGTGCCGGAGATGCGTACGGACTGGCTCGACGAGGTCCTCGCCAAGCGGCGGCGGTCGGCATAGCCGGACGGCAGGGCAGGGAGGGTACGCCCGGGGCAAAGTGACGCAGTGGAGACAGTACGGCGATTGATTGGGCTATGCCGGAACTCCTCTTGGAGATAGCATGACCCGCAGCAACGATCAGAAAACGTGCTAGGGAGGCACACATGACCGAACTGGAATACTGGACACAGCAGATCAAGAAAGGCCGCATCAACAGGCGCGAGTTCCTGGGCCGTGCGGCGGCATTAGGAGTCACCACCGCCTTGGCGACGACCATGCTTGCCGATGCGGGCGTTGCCGCTACGCCGAAGAAGGGTGGTTCGGCGAAGTTCGGGCTGGCGCACGGCGCCACGACGGACACGCTCGATCCCGCCAGCTATCCGGATACCGCCACGCAGGTGCCGTTCTGGGGCGGGATGTCCAACAGCCTTACCGAGGTCGACGCCGACGGCAACATCACGCCCGATGTCGTCGAGTCGATGGAGCCGACGGACGACGCGAAATCCTGGATCTTCAAGATCCGCAAGGGCGTGACCTTTCACAATGGCAAGGACCTGACGGCCGACGACGTCATCGCTTCCTATCGGCATCACATGGGCGCCGACTCGAAGTCGGCCGCGAAGTCGCTGCTGGCGGCGGTCTCAGACATCAAGGCGGACGGCAAGGGCACCGTAGTCTTCAGCTTGTCAGGCGCCAACGCCGACTTCCCGTATATCTGCAGCGACTATCACATTCCGATCATGCCGGCGAAGCCCGACGGCACCGCCGATTGGCAGTCGGGCGTGCGCACCGGGCCGTTCGTGTTCGGGGCGTGGGAGCCGGGCGTTCGCGCCAGCCTGAAGCGGAACCCCAACTATCACAAGGAAGGCAAGCCGTATTTCGACGAGGTGGAGTTCCTCAGCATCGCCGACGTCGCAGCCCGGACCAATGCGCTCAATGCCGGTGAGGTCGACTGGATCGGCCGCGCCGACCTGAAGACGCTGAACCTGTTGAAGAAGAATCCGAAGGTCGAGATCACTGAAGTCACCGGCTACGGGCACTACGTGTTCCCGATGCAGGTGACGATAGCGCCTTTCGACAACGTCGATGTGCGCACCGCGCTGAAGTGGGCGATCAACCGCGAGGACATCGCCAAGAAGGTGTTCCTCGGCCACGCCACGCCCGGCAACGACAATCCGATCGCGCCGACGGTCAAGTTCGCCACCAATCCGGAGCCCGTCTACAAGTACGATCCGGAGAAGGCCAAGTTCCACCTCAAGAAGGCCGGCATGTCGAACCTGAAGGTCGATCTCTCCGTCGCCGATGCCGCCTTCACCGGCGCGGTCGACGCGGCGACGCTCTACAAGGAGCATGCCAAGGCCGCCGGCATCGACCTCAACATCGTGCGCGAGCCCGATGACGGCTACTGGGACAACGTCTGGCTGAAGAAGGCCTGGTGCGGCGGCTACTGGAGTGGCCGTCCGACCTGCGACTGGATGCTGACGACCGTCTATGCCAAGGGCGCAGCCTGGAACGAGACGCAATGGGCGAACCCGCGCTTCAACGATCTGCTCGTCACGGCCCGCGGCGAGACCGACGACAAGAAGCGAAAGGGCATGTATGCCGAGATGCAGCAGTTGATCCACGACGACGGCGGCGTGATCGTCCTCGTGTTCAACAACTACGTCGAGGCGGCCTCGAAGAAGCTCGCGCACAACAAGATAGCGCCCAATTGGGAGTGCGATGGCTTGAAGATTGCCGAGCGTTGGTGGTTCGCCTAGAGCCGCCGAAGTGACGATGACGGCCCTCGCGCCTTCATGCATACAGGAAAGCGCGGGGGCCATCATGTCGCTGTACCCTAAGATCACGGTGCCGATGTGAACCCGCTCATCAGGACGATCCTGCAACGGCTTGGTTTCGGCCTGATCACGTTGTTCGTGGTTTCCGTCGTGCTGTCGCTCCTGGTCGGGGTGCTGCCCGGCGACTTCGCCACGCGGACGCTGGGGCAGGCGGCTACCCCGGACACGGTGGCGGCGTTCCGCCGGGAAATCGGTCTCGACCGGCCGCCGGTCGAGCGCTACCTCCACTGGCTCGGCGATATGGTGCGCGGCGACTTCGGCTCCTCCTATTCCGGTGCCGGCAGCCTGTCTGGAAATCGCCGCGCGGTCGCCGATCTCATTGCGCCGCGACTGGTCAATACGCTGTTTCTCGCGGGATTGGCGGCCCTTATTGCCGTGCCGCTGGCGCTGACGCTCGGCTTGCTGGCGGCCCTCTACCGGAACGGAGTCTATGACCGCCTCGTCAATCTCGTGACATTGACATCGATCTCCGCACCGGAGTTCTTCGTCGGCTATGTCCTGGCGCTGTTTCTGGCGAACGATGTCTATTTCCAGATTTTCCCAGCCATCTCCACGGTCGAGCCGGGTGCCTCGATTTTCGACCGCGCCTATGCCTGCGCGTTGCCGGCGCTGACGCTCGTTCTCGTCATCGTCGCGCATATGATGCGCATGACGCGCGCCTCGGTGATCAATCTGCTCGCGAGCCCGTACATCGAGATGGCGCGCCTCAAGGGCTCGGAGCCGCGGCGGGTCATCGTTCATCACGCGCTGCCCAATGCCTGGGCGCCGATCTCCAACGTCATTGCCCTCAATCTCGCTTATCTGATTGTCGGCGTCGTCGTTGTGGAAAAGGTTTTCGCCTATCCCGGGATCGGTCAGCTTATGGTCGATGCCGTGCGAAACCAGGACGTGCCGGTGATCCAAGGCTGCGCGATGATCTTTGCGGGCGTCTATGTCCTGCTCAATCTGTCCGCCGACATCATCGCCATCGCCACCAACCCGAGGCTCCTGCACCCGCGATGAACAACGCACCGAACACGCTGGATGTGGCGGAGGAAGCGGCGGCATTGGCCGAGCATCAGCCGGTCATCGTCCGGCGTACGCGCGTTGAGCGGGCGTGGCGCGAGTTGCGCAAGGCGCCGCTGACCGCATGGTTCGGGATCATCGTCATCGTGCTGTACGTGCTGACGGCGTTCTTTGCGCCGCTCATCGCGCCCTACAGCGAGACCGAGCTCGTCGGTGGACCATTCGATCCTTGGAGCGATGTGAATCTCCTCGGCACGGATCAGCTCGGTCGCGACATGTTTTCGCGGCTGATCTACGCCGCGCGCAACACCATGGGCATCGCCGTTCTCACCACGGCCTTATCCTTTACCGTCGGCGGCCTCTTGGGGTTGCTCGCGGCGGTGCTGCGCGGCTGGGTCGACCAGATCGTGAGCCGCATTGTCGACGTCATGATGTCGATCCCGCAGTTGATTTTCTGTCTCGTGCTGCTGTCGTTCCTCGGCACGTCCGTCCTCAATCTCGTGCTCATCATCGGCATTCTCGACTCGACGCGCGTGTTCCGCCTGACGCGTGCGGTGGCCACGAATGTCGCGGTGCTCGACTTCGTCGAGGCCTCCAAGCTGCAAGGCGAGGGGTTGCTGTGGGTCATGACGCGCGAAATCCTGCCCAACATCCTGCCGCCCCTGGTGGCCGAATTCGGTCTGCGCTTCTGCTTCGTGTTCCTGACCGTCAGCGCCCTGTCCTTTCTCGGACTCGGTATTCAGCCGCCGTCGGCGGACTGGGGCTCGATGGTGAAGGACAACGCCACGCTCATCAGCTTCGGTGATCCCACGCCGCTGCTGCCGGCGGGCGCCATTGCGCTGCTGACGGTCGCCGTCAACTTCGTCGTCGACTGGTTCCTGCACAAGTCGAGCGGGCTGAAGGAGTAGGCATCGGATGGCCGTCATCGACGCTGTGAGACCTGCCGGGCCAGCGCCGAAGCCGCGCGGCAAGGGCGATGTCCTGCTCGAAATCCGCGGCCTCCGCATCGAGGGCCAGAGCGACGAAAAGTGGACCGAGATCGTCAAGGGCGTGGACCTGACGCTGCGCCGCGGCGAAGTCCTCGGCCTGATCGGCGAATCCGGCGCCGGAAAATCGACGATCGGTCTTGCCGCCATGGCCTATGCCCGGCCGGGCTGTCGGATCAGCGCGGGCACCATCATGTTCGACGGCAAGGATCTGGCGCAGGCCGACGATGTCGAAAAGCGCCGGGTCTGGGGCGCCAAGATCGCCTATGTCGCCCAATCGGCAGCGGCATCGTTCAACCCCGCCCATCGCCTGATCGAGCAATATGCGGAGATGCCGTTGATCCACGGGTTGACCGCGCCGGAGGAATGCCGGCGCGAGGCGGTGGATCTCTATCGCCGCCTCCGCCTGCCCGAGCCCGAGACCATCGGTTTCCGCTATCCGCACCAGGTGTCCGGCGGCCAGCTGCAGCGGGCGATGACGGCGATGGCGATGTCCTGCCGGCCGGATCTGATCGTGTTCGACGAGCCGACGACGGCGCTCGACGTCACCACCCAGATCGAGGTGCTGGCGGCCATCAAAGACATCGTGCGGCAGTTCGATACCGCCGCCATCTACATCACCCACGATCTGGCGGTCGTCGCCCAGATGGCCGACCGCATCATGGTCCTGCGCTACGGCGAGGTCGTGGAGGAGGCGCCCACCCGCCAGATGCTCGCGAGCCCGCAGCAGGCCTACACGAAATCGCTGTGGGCCGTGCGCTCCCTGCGCAAGGACGAGTCGCGCGGCGACGATATGCTGCTGCGCGTCGATCATGTCGACGCCGGCTACGGCGGCGGGCTCATGGTGCTGAAGGACGTGAGCATCGCGGTGCCGCGCGGCCGCACCGTCGCCGTGGTCGGGGAATCCGGCTCCGGCAAGTCGACGCTGGCGCGCGTCATCACCGGCCTGCTGCCGCCGCTGAAGGGCGAGGTCATCTACGACGGCAAGCCGTTGCCGCCGGCGCTGAAGCACCGCTCGAAGGACCTGCTGCGGCGCATGCAGATGATCTACCAGATGCCGGATACGGCGCTCAATCCGCGCCGGCGCGTGCACGACATCCTGGGCCGGCCGCTGACCCATCAGCTCGGCCTGCGCGGCGCCGAGCGCCAGCGCCGCATCCGCGAGCTGCTCGAGATGATCGAGATGGACGAACGGTTTCTCGACCGTCTGCCGTCGGAGCTGTCGGGCGGCCAGAAGCAGCGCATCTGCATCGCCCGCTCGCTCGCCGTCAATCCTGACCTCATCATCTGCGACGAGGTCACCTCGGCTCTCGACCAGATCGTGGCCGAGGAGATCCTCAAGCTGCTGCTGCGCCTGCAGCGAGAGCTGAAAGTGTCCTACCTGTACATCACTCATGACCTGGCGACGGTGAAGGCGATCGCCGACGAGATCGTCGTCATGTATCAGGGCCGCGTCGTTCAGAAAGGCGGCAAGACCGAGGTGCTCACGCCGCCGCACCATGACTATACCGAGAAGCTTCTGTCGTCGGTCCCCGAGATGGACCCGGACTGGCTCGATGGCGTGTTGGCGAGGCGACGGGTGCCGGCATAGCAATCGGAACCACATCCGACACGCTGGCCGTCTGCGCTCATCCCACGGTTGGCTCCGCGAAACGCACGCCGAAAGAGCTTGACCGCAGCTCCATAAGTTCTCATAATGTTCCAACCTATTGTTCAGCTGAACAAGACGATTACGCAGAACGCAATAGCCTTGAATGTCGAGTTTTCATGTTCGACCGTCCCTCCCTGGCAACGGTACAGGCTCCCAGAGGCGGGGTCTCAGATCCTGCCAAGGAAAGCTATTTTGCTGCCCTAAAAAAAAGCTCTTGACCTCTTGAAGGAACAACACTAGAACGTATCTAGTCGTTTAGGTTTTGTTCCGAACAACAGGCGGGCCGACATGCTGACACGTAAACAGAACGAACTGCTCCTCTACATCAATCGTCATCTCACCGAGAAAGGCGTTTCGCCGTCCTTCGACGAGATGAAGGACGCGCTTGGGCTGAAATCCAAGTCAGGCATCCATCGTCTGATAACCGGCCTGGAAGAGCGCGGCTTCATCAAGCGTCTGGCCCACAAGGCGCGCGCGCTCGAGGTCATCCGGCTACCCGAAGATCTCGGCATCGGCGGGCGCAAAGGCGAGGGTGGTGCGCGCTTCTCGCCCAACGTCATCCAGGGCAATTTCGGCGGCGCCATCACCGGCGCCGCCGTGGCGACCGAAGTCGCCGCGGTGCAGCTGCCGCTCTATGGCCGCATCGCCGCCGGCACGCCGATCGAGGCGCTGCGCGATCACACCAGCACGATCGATGTGCCCGGCAGCCTGCTCGGCCGCGGCGAGCACTATGCGCTCGAGGTCGAAGGCGATTCGATGGTCAATGCCGGCATCCTCAACGGCGACACCGCGATCGTCGAGCGCTGCGATACCGCCGACACCGGCTCCATCGTCGTCGCCCTGGTCGACAACGCCGAGGTCACGCTGAAGCGGCTGCGCCGCAAGGGTGATTCGATCGCGCTCGAGCCGGCCAATCCGGCCTTCGAGACGCGCATCTTCGGCCCCGACCGCGTGCAGATCCAGGGTCGCATGGTCGGCCTGCTGCGCCGGTTCTGAGCGAGCCGCGCCGGCGATGAACGTTCGTGCGCGAGGGCTGACAATCCGCGTCGCCCTCCGCTAAGGTGCCCCGCCGATTCTTCGGCGGGGACCCGAATCGTCCATGAACATTCTCGGTCTGCAGTTCGGACACGATGCCGGCGCTGCCGTCCTACGTGACGGCCGCGTCGCGTCGTTCGTCCTGCGCGAGCGCCTGAGCCGCACCAAGCATGCGCTCTCCCTGGATGCCGCAACCATCGAGCGCGCCCTCGCCGACGCCGGCCTCGGCGAGTCCGACATCGACTACTGCGCCATCACCTCGACCCAGAAGACCGAGCTGATCGGCCACGATCCCGCCCGCCTCTCCGTCAGCCTGCAACGGCACCCGCGCCACACCGCCCCCTGCAGTCTGGTCGGCATCCTGGAGCGCGCCGGCACCGATCCGCACAAGCTGCTCTACGCCGGGATTCTCGACCTGCTCTACCGCAATGGCGAGGGCGACGACCTGCTCCGCCATTCCGTCTCCCACTACTTCCCCGAATACAAGACGGTGCCGGAGTCGGCCTTCTCCCGCCTCGGCTGGATGGACACCTACATCACCGCCGATCCCTGGACGACGCGCCCGCGCCTGCGCGACATCGCGAAGGGCGACTACGGGCGCTTCCTCGACACCGACATGATCCGGCACGGGTTCCACTACCCGGCCACGCTGAGCCTCAACGGCCGCGCGATTCCCGCCTACTTCATCCAGCATCACATGGCCCACGCCGCCTCGATCTACTACCTCGCCGGGGTCGAGCGCGCGGCCATCCTCTGCCATGACGGATTCGGCAGCGGCCAGAGCTATCATTCCGGCATGTTCTACTACGGCGACGGGCACCGCATCTTCCCGCTGGCGCCCCATCACCTCGTCGCCGGCGCGATCTACGAGACCGCCGGCATTCGCCTCAACCTCGGCCTGATCGGCCCTGCCGGCAAGCTGATGGGTCTGGCACCCTACGGCACGCCCAAGTTCTTCGCCGAGCGTTTCGTCGGCAACATGTTCGACCTCCTCGGCAGCGGCCACAAGCAGCCGCCGGCCGACTGGATCAACCACTGCCTGTCGCGGGCGGAAGCGTTCCGCTACGACCTGCGCGCGTTCCGCGACCGCGACCAGATGACGGCGCCCATCAACGCCGACATCGCCGCCTCCACCCAGAAACTGTTCGACGAGACGCTGCTGGCGACCGTCGCCGCCTTCGACGGCATCCTGCAGAAGATGAAGCTGGGTAGGCTCCCGCTCTGCTACGCCGGCGGGACGGCTCTCAACTGTCCGGCCAACAGCCTCATCGCCAGAGACCACCGGTTCGCCTCCGTCCATGTTCCGCCCTGGTGCGACGACAGCGGCCTGGCGCTCGGCGCCGCCCTCGCGCTGCACCACAACGTCTTCGATCAGCCGTTGTCGCCGGGCGTTGCGGTCGACGCCTATCTGGGCGCGCGCGTCGGCGAGGCGGAGGTCGACGCCGCGCTGCAGCGCCACGGCGATCGCATCGTCTGGGAGCCGGCGCCCGACTGGTCCGGCGATGCCGCCCGCGATCTTGCGGACGACAAGGTCATCGGCTGGTTCGAGGGCCGCAGCGAGATCGGGCCGCGCGCGCTCGGCCACCGTTCGATCCTCGCCGATGCCCGCAAGGCCGAGAACTGGGGGCGCGTCAACCGCATCAAAGGGCGCGAGCCCTGGCGTCCGTTCGCGCCCGCCGTGCTGGCCGAGCGCGCCGCCGAGTGGTTCGACGGAGGGCCGCTGCCGTCGCCGCACATGCTGTTCACCGCCCAGGTCAAGTCGAAGAACCTGCCGGCGATCACCCATGTCGACGGCTCCTCGCGCATCCAGACCGTCGACGAGCGCTGCGGCGCCTTCCACGGCCTGCTGCGCCGGTTCGACGCGCTGACCGGCGTGCCTGTGGTCCTCAACACCTCCTTCAACGGCCCGGGCGAGCCGATCGTCGAGTCTCCGGACGACGCGCTGACGTTCTTCCTCCAGTCCGACCTGGACACGCTCTACATGGAGGGGCGGCGCGTGCGGAGACGCAACGGCTGAGGGCGATCACTACTCCGCCGGCGGACCCACCACCCACGGGCGCTGGCCGCGCAGCTCGCGAACCGATCGAATCTCGATGCTGCCGTCGTCGCCGATCCAGATCGCATGGACGCCGTTTCGCCAGAGATCGAAGCGATCGATGACGGCGGTCGTCGGGTGGCAAGGCACGCGGACGGGCTCGAGGCTGACGACGACGTCCGCCACGCCGCAGTCCTCGAGCAGCGCCATCGGCTGCTGCACCAAGGCGACCGTGCGGCCGAACGCCCGGTAGATGCAGCCGAGGCTGTCGCAGGCCAGCCGCCCGCCGGCGTCGTAGCCGTCGATGGCGAGCGTTTCCACGGTCTCCGTGTCCGACCGCCGCAGCCAGTTGTCGGTCACGAACTTGTCAGCCTTGGCGGTCGACAGGAGCAAGCGGCCGTCGGGCGCAACGACGGCAAAGAAGCGACCGTCCTCGGAAATCAAGAGATCCGGCGCCCTCGTGAGCAGGACCGTTGCGAACCCGACGACGATGACAGGCACGCCGGCGAGCCGCCAGGGGCGTTGCCAGAGGCACAGCCAGAGACCGCCGAGCGTGATGATCGCCAAGCCGGCGACCGGCATTGCCGGCACGACCGACACGGCACCGGGCAAGCCCGCGACGTATCCGGCGATCGCGATGATGCCGTCGACGCCCCACCCCATCGGTATCAGCGCGACACGCTCCAGGCCGAACGGCATCAATATCACCGCCAGCACCGCCCACGGCATGACCCACACGCCCGTGAGTGGAACGGCAATCATATTGGCGATGACGCCATAGTGTGCGATGCGATTGAAGTGGTAGATCGAGTACGGCCCCGTCGCGAGCGTGGCGATCAGGCTGGTGAAGACCAACCCGGCGACATAGAGCGCCGCCCGCCCGCCCCAGCCGGCCTCCGTACGCCAATGCAGCCGCCGGGTCTGTGTAGCCTCATAGGCGGCGACGAGCGCCACGATCGCCCCGAATGACATCTGGAAGCTTGGCCCGATCAGCTCTTCTGGACTTACCAGCAGTACGACGGCGGCGGCCCACGCCACCGGAGGCAGCGAGATAGCCGTCCGATCGAGGACAATGGCCAGGAGAAACATGCCGGTCATTATGAGCGAACGCACCGCCGGCACGGGCGCGCCGGCGAGGAGCACGTAGAAGAGCGTGGCCGCGAGCGCCGCGATGGCGCCCCATTTCTTGATTGGGTAGTTCAGCGCCACGGCGCGCGCAAGGCAGAGGGCCCGGCGGACCGTGACGAACAGGATGCCCGCCACAAGTGTGATATGAAGTCCCGAGATCGACAGCAAGTGAGCCAATCCGGAATCGCGCATCTGTTGCATTGTCGGCTTCGAGATCGCGCCTTGATCGCCGGTGATCAGGGCGACGCTGATGGCGCCCGTGTCGCCCGGCAGCACGGCACGAATGCGCTCCGCAATGGCCAGGCGCAGTGCTGATAGTCGGCAGGGCAGCGACTGCAGTCCACCAACCATTTCTGCCGACGCCACCGGCTGCGGCCTGCCGAAGGCAAAGCCGCCGGCGCCGATGCGCTCGAAGTACACGTCGCGCTGGAAGTCGAAGCTGCCGGGCGCGACCGGCGCCGAGATCGGTCCCAGCCGCCCGGTGAGGCCGATCCGCTGCCCGACCTGTCCGGGAGAAAAACCTGCTGCTACCCGCACGCGGATCCGCTGCGGCGTCGCCTCGGGCGCCAACCCGGCAATCGTCACGTTGTCCAGATAGAGCCGATAGCCATGGGGCTGCAGGCCGACCTCGCAGACCCGACCTTCAACGGCCGCCTTGCCGATTTCGCGGGCGAGAATCGGCGCCGATACCAGCGCGACGCGAAGCTGCGCCGCCGCGAGGCCGAGGAAAGCCAAGGCCAGGCAGGCTGCAGCGGTAGTCGGCACCGACCAGCGGCGCACGACGACGCGCGCCGCGAGGGTGACCACCAGTCCTGTTGCCCCGAGCCAGGACGGCGGCTCGGATGGGAGCCCGAAATAGAGGGCAACGCCGGCGCCGATGAATACGGGGACCCAGAGGATCCAACGCTCCCGCTCTTCGGCGGCTTGTCGCGCGACCCAGCGAGCGGCCGCCATCAACCGCCAGGCAATGCGGCGGAGGCCTGGCGGCGTGGTGTCGGCAGTGTCGGAGGGCATCGCCGGCATGATCTGCAAAGGCTCATCAGACCCGGCTAGTATTCCACCCGGTGCGCCCGCGGTACAGGTTGAAAGACCGCGACCCCTACGACCGGCACTATCAATTGAGCGATGCGGGCGGCCTGTGCTACACAGCGCTCGCACTGAATTCATTTGGGCGCGGTTGGCGCTGGCATCCATGTCTGTCGTCGTTCGCTTTGCTCCTTCTCCCACCGGTTTCCTGCACATCGGCGGGGGGCGGACGGCGCTGTTCAATTGGCTGTACGCGCGGCACCACAAGGGCGTCTTCCGCCTGCGCATCGAGGATACCGATCGGCAGCGCTCGACCCAGGCCGCCATCGACGCCATCATTGCCGGCCTCAAGTGGCTCGGTCTGGAGTGGGACGACGAGATCGTCTTCCAGTTCGCCCGCGCCCCCCGTCACGCCGAGGTGGCGCGCCAACTCCTGGCCGCAGGCAAGGCCTACCACTGTTACTGCACGCCCCAGGAGCTCCAGGCCATGCGCGAGGAGCAGCGGGCCAAGGGCCTTCCGGAGGGCTATGACGGGCGCTGGCGCGACCGCGATCCCGCCGAGGCGCCGCCGGGCGTGCCGCCCGTGATCCGTCTGAAAGCGCCACGAAGCGGCGAGACCATCGTGCCGGACCTGGTGCAAGGCGAGGTCCGCAAGGCCAACGCCGAGCTCGACGACATGGTCCTGCTGCGGGGAGATGGCACCCCGACCTACATGCATTCCGTCGTCGTCGACGATCACGATATGGGCATCACCCATGTCATTCGCGGCGTCGACCACTTGACCAATACGTTCCGACAGATCCAGCTCTACAGCGCCATGGGCTGGGCGCTGCCGCGGTTCGCACATATTCCGCTGATCCACGGCGCCGACGGCGCCAAGCTGTCGAAGCGTCATGGTGCCGTCGGCGTCGAAGCCTATCGCGACATGGGTTATCTGCCGGAGGCCATGCGCAACTACCTCCTGCGCCTGGGTTGGGCGCATGGCGACGACGAAATCATCGACACTGCCCAGGCCATCGAGTGGTTCGATCTCGACGCCGTCGGCCGCTCCCCGTCGCGCTTCGACACGGCCAAGCTCGACAACGTCAATGCCCACTACTTGCGCGTCGCCGACAATGAACGACTCGTCGCGCTGGTCCTGCCGCGGATCGAGGCTCATCTGGGGGGCGCCGTCGATGCGGCGGGACGAAGTCGTCTGCTGAAAGGAATGGATGGGCTGAAACAGCGCGCCAAAACGTTGATCGACCTGGCGGATAGCGCACTGATCTACGTACGGCCGCGTCCTCTCGCGCTTGATCAGAAGGCACAGGCGGTGCTCACGCCGGAGGTGCGGCGGAGCTTGTCCGCCCATGTCTCCCTTCTTGAGAACCTGGCCGAGTGGCGCGCGCCGGCGCTGGAGCAATCCGACCGCACATTTGCTGAGCAGCACGGGCTAAAATTAGGGCAGGTCGCCCAGCCGAAGCGCGCCGCCCTGACGGGATCGACGACGTCCCCGCCGATCTATGAGGTGATGGAGGTTCTCGGCCGCGAGGAGACGCTCGCCCGGTTGCGCGACGTCGGCGTTGGTTGATCGGCGGAGAACCGTTACGCTGGCTTGATTGAACCCTGGCACGATCGGCCCTATCTTCGGGCTAGCCTTCGCCGGCTCCTTGGCAGGCCGGCTTGACCACATCGAGAGGATCGCAGCATGGCCACCACGACAGCCAAGACCGTCAGCCCGGCCCCGAACAACACCGTCACGGTCACGGACAACACGACCGGCAAAACGTTCGACCTGCCGATCATGGACGGCACGATGGGTCCGCGCGTGATCGACGTCCGCAAGCTCTACACCGATCACGGTTTCTTCACCTACGACCCCGGGTTCACCTCCACGGGCAGCTGCGAATCGAACATCACCTACATCGACGGCGAGCAAGGCATCCTCCTCCATCGCGGCTATCCCATCCAGGAGTTGGCCGAGCACAGCGACTTCATGGAGGTCTGCTACCTGCTGCTCGAAGGCGAGCTGCCGACGGCCGAGCAGAAGAAGAAGTTCGTGCACGACATCACCCATCACACGATGCTGCACGAGCAACTGCTGAATGTGTATCGCGCGTTCCGCCGTGACGCCCATCCCATGGCCGTGATGATCGGCGTGGTCGGCGCGATGTCGGCGTTCTATCACGACAGCACGGATATCGGCGATCCCTATCAGCGCATGATCGCCTCGCATCGGCTGATCGCGAAGATGCCGACCGTCACCGCCTACGCCTACAAATACTCGGTCGGTCAGCCCTTCGTCTATCCGCGCAACAAGCTCAGCTACGCCGAGAACTTCATCAACATGACGTTCGCCGTGCCGGCCGAGGAGTATGCGATGGATCCGGTCGTCGCCAAGGCGATGGACCGTATCTTCATCCTGCACGCCGACCACGAGCAGAACGCATCGACGTCGACGGTGCGCATCGCCGGGTCGAGCGGGGCCAACCCGTTTGCTTGCATTGCGGCCGGTATCGCCTCGTTGTGGGGGCCGGCGCATGGCGGCGCCAACGAGGCCGTCCTCGCCATGCTGCGCGAGATCGGCAGCAAGGACAAGGTTCCGGAATATGTGAAGCGCGCCAAGGAGCGCGAGGTGCGGCTCATGGGCTTCGGCCATCGCGTTTACAAGAACTACGATCCGCGTGCTCAGATCATGCGTCGCACTTGCCACGAAGTGTTGGATGCTCTCGGCAAGCGCAACGACCCGATCCTCGGCCTGGCCATGGAGTTGGAACGGGTGGCGCTGGAAGATCCCTACTTCGTCGAACGCAAGCTATATCCGAACGTCGATTTCTACTCAGGGATCATCTTGCAGGCGATCGGATTTCCGACATCCATGTTCACGGCGCTCTTCGCATTGGCGCGGACGGTGGGTTGGGTGGCTCAGTGGAAGGAAATGATCGAGGATCCCTCGCAGCGTATCGGGCGCCCCCGCCAGCTTTATACGGGTCCGCTGCAGCGGGACTACGTGCCGATCGACAAGCGGCGCTGACGAGTTTCTGCGCCGACCCTGCAACAAAAGGGGGCGATCGCCCCCTTTTCCTCACTTGCGTTCGATCAGCTCGATCTTGTAGCCGTCGGGATCCTCGACGAACGCGATGACGCTGCCGCCGTGCTTCATCGGGCCGGGCGGGCGCGGGATCTTGACGCCTTCCTTGGCCAGCCGATCGCAGGTTGCGTAGATATCGGGAACGCCGACCGCCAAGTGCCCGAAACCGGTGCCGAGCTGATAGGGCTCTTTCTGGCCCCAATTGTGCGTCAGTTCCAGGACCGTATGGGCTTCCTCGTCGCCATAGCCGACGAACGCCAGCGTGAACTCGCCGCTCGGATAGTCCGTGCGCCGCAACAATTTCATGCCCAGCAACCGGCTATAGAAGTCGATCGATTTTTCGAGGTCGTGAACGCGGATCATCGTATGGAGAAGCTGGAATTTCGAGGTGTCGCTCGCCGCCGCAGTCGTCGATCTCGTCGGTGCGTTCATTGATCTTCTCCCGATATGCCGTCTTTCGTCGTCATTCGCGATCGCGGATCATCGCCGAAAAAGCCGCATCCGCAACGACAGTTCCGTCGACCTTGACCTCGCCGCGAAGTTTCCAGACCGGACCGCGGTTGCGCTCCTTCGTGACATGAACGCGCAGTTGATTGCCGGGCACGACGGGACGGCGGAACTTCGCGTGCTCGATCGACATGAAATAGACAAGCTTGCCCTCGGCCTCCGAGCCCAGAGTGTGCACGACAAGGACCGCCGCCGTCTGCGCCATGGCCTCGATGAGGAGAACACCCGGCATCACGGCATGGCCGGGGAAATGCCCCTGGAAGAAGTACTCGTTGATCGAAACGTTCTTGATGCCGATGGCCGTATGGTCGGACACGACGTCGACGACCCGATCGATCATCAGGAACGGATAACGATGCGGAATCATCTGCATGATCCGCTCGACCTCGATCGCGATTCCGCCCCCTGTTCCCTCATTCACGTCGTTCATGTCATCGAGCCTCGGTGCTGGGGGCGGCTCACGAACAGTCGAGGTGCGGCCTGCGTGGATTCGATCTTCCGACGATCAATTGGCCGCCCCCAATTTGATCGACGGCAGCTTGGTGTTCATTTTCTGCAGCACTTCCGGCGAGATGTCGTAGCTCGGGTCAAGATAAGGTGTCGCCGACTTCGACACGACGAGAGTCAGCCCATGCGCCTTGGCGACATCTTTCACGACGTCTACCAGCGCCTGCACGATCTGCTGCTGACCGTTGGAGAGGTTCCGGTCCAGCGCATGCTGGCGGTCGTTCAGCGCCTTGGTTTCCTGGTCTCCCTGTCGCCTCAGATCTTCCTTCTTCTTCTGGAGATCCTCGGCCGACAGCGTGTCCTTCTGCTGCAGCAGTTTCCGAGCGGTATCATCGAATAGCTTCTGCTGCTTGTCGTAATCCGCCTTGATCGCCTTCTGTACCTGGTCAGCCTGGCCTTTGAGGCTCTTACCCGCCTTGGATTCCTGCAGGACCATATCGGCATTGACCACGCCGACGACAACCGGCACCGGCTGCTGCTGTGCGGATGCCGGGGTCGCATTGGCGACCCAAAGGGCCGGGACGGCGATAGTCGCGGCAATCAACAACGATCGTACTTGTCTGTGCATCATCGATCAGAACCTCGTTCCAACGCTGAACCTGAAGTACTCCACCTTGTCGGTGCTCTCTTTGAGGATTGGATAGGCAAGGTCGAAGGCGAAGGGGCCGAAGGGAGAGTCCCAGGTTATGCCGGCACCGACCGATGCCCGGATGCTTGCCGTGTCCGTGAATCCCTTCGCCGGAGCTACAAACTTCTCGTAGTCATTGTCGAACAGGGTGCCGAAATCACTGAAGGCACGGCCGCGAATCTTATACTCTTCCGGCAATCCCAACGGAAATGACAACTGCACTGAGCCCGCGAAGTACTTGTTGCCGCCCAGGAAGTCTCCGGTGTTGAGATCGCGCGGTCCGACGGACCTCGATCTGAAGCCGCGCAGGTTGGCGCCGCCGAGGAAGAAATCATCGGTGATTCGAATGGCCTGATCGAAGCCGAAGATGTACCCGCCTTCGGCCGTGACGCTCGCCACCAGGTCCTCGCCGATCGGATGGTAGTATGCAGCGTTCACCCGCGTTCGCAAGTAGCGGGTATCGCCGCCCGCGCCGGACACGTCATTGGACACACCGATGACATAGCCTTCCGTCGGACTTTGCCTGCTGTCGCGCCGATCATAGGTGATTTGCTGGCTGACGACGGATGACAGCGCGGATCCCGACTGTACCTTGATGGCTTCTGACGAGGTGGTTTTGACGTCGAAAATTTCGTCATCGCTCAAGTTGTAGCGAACGTTCTGGCGCAGGAACTCGCTCCAGTCCCAGCCGAATCGAAAGCCGCCGCCCAGATTTCGCTCCTTGTAGGTTGTATCGCTCGTCCGGTCGCTCTCCGTACGATAGGCGTCGATGCCAGCGGAGAGATCCTGGTCAAGGAAGTATGGCTCGGTGTAACTGAAGTTCAATTGCGACCGCGCGCCGGAGATGACGAAATCGAGCCGCAGATCCTGTCCGCGGCCGAGCAGATTGCGCTCGCGCACGCCGACGTTTCCGACAGGACCGTCGCTTGTCGAGAAACCGGCGCCGAACGAGAGTTCGCCGGTCGATTGCTCCTCGACGTTGACTTCGACGACGGTCCGGTCCGGGCTGCTGCCCTGCAGGGTCTTCAGATCGACCTTGCTGAAGAAGCCGAGGTTTTGAATCCGCTGCCGCGTGCGCCGGATCTTGGATGCATTGAAGGCGTCGCCCTCGACGACGCGGAATTCGCGCCGGATCACCTCATCAAGAGTTCGCACGTTGCCGTTGATGTCGATCCGTTCGACGTAGACCCGCGGACCCTCCTGAACGTCGTAGGTGAGCGCGATCGTCCTCTTCTCGCGGTCCTTCTCCACCTCCGGCTTCACGTCGACGAACGCATAGCCGAGGTCACCGATCTTGTCGCTGATGGCGTTGACCGTCTTCTCGACTTCTCCGGCATCGTACCAGTCGCCTTCGACGGTCGTGATGTTGTCGCGCAGGGTCGCCGGATCGAGATCCTTGAGCGTGGCCTTCACATTGATCGGGCCGAAGGTGTAACGCTCGCCCTCCTCGACCGTGAAGGTGATGAAGAAGGCGTTCTTGTCCGGCGACAGCTCGGCCACCGACGAGATCACGCGGAAATCCGCATAGCCATTCTTGAGGTAGAAGTTGCGGAGCGACTCGCGATCGACCGTGAGGCGGTCGGGATCATAAGTGTCGTTCGAGCTCAGGAACCGGTACCAGGCGCTCTCCTTGGTCAGGATCTCACTCCGCAGATCGGAATCGCTGAATACCTTGTTGCCGACGAAGTCGATCCGGCGAACCTCGGTGACATCGCCTTCATGGATCTCGAACACAAGGTCGACGCGGTTCTGATCCAAGGGGATGACCTTGGGTTCGACGGTTGCCGCGAAGCGGCCGCTGCGCCGGTAGATATCGAGGATTCGCTTGGCGTCGGCCTGCACCTTGGTGGCGGTGTAGACGACGCGCGGCCGCAACTGGACCTCGTTCTGCAGGTCGGCATCCTTGATGCGGCTGTTACCTTCGAACGCCAATCGATTGATGATGGGGTTCTCGACCACGGTCACGATCAGATCGTTGCCATCGCGGCGAAAGCTGACGTCGGCGAACAGGCCGGAGGAGAACAGGTTTTTCAATGCGCGATCGATGCGCGTCGCTTCGAAATGATCGCCCGGGCTGAGCTGCATGTAGGAGAGGACGGTTTCCGCCTCGATGCGCTGATTGCCCTCGACCCGGATGTTGGCGATCGGCTCCCCCGTAAACATGTTCTGCGCGGCGGCCGGCATCGCGACGGCCATGGCAACCACGAGGCCGAACGCGACGATCAGCCGTTCAATCCACTTCCCCAAGCTGACTCCCCCAATGCGCCTATTTTACGTTACGAGATTTTTTAGGTAGTCGATGACCTTCAGGACCACGAGGTCGTTCCACGTTGCGAATACGACGAGCCCGAGGACGACCGCAACGCCGATGCGCAGGCCCCATTCCTGGGCCCGCTCCCCAAGAGGCCGGCCGCGGACTGCCTCGATCGCATAGAACGTCAGATGTCCCCCGTCCAGCAGCGGAATCGGAAACAGGTTGAGCAGGCCAAGATTGAGCGACAGGGCGGGGATGAGAAACAGAAAGCCGATATAACTGCTGTTCGCCACGTCGCCGGCAATCTTGCTGATTCTCAGTACGCCGCCAAGCTCCTGGCTTGACCGCTCGCCTGTGACCATCTGCCACAGGTTGACGATGATCTGGATCGTCATGTTGTAGGTCTGGCTGACGGCCCCCGCGCCGGCCTCCAGTAAAGTCCGTCCCTCGTATTCCAACTCGCCGCCCGGCGAGATCCCGAGCCGGAATATCTGATGCGAGGTGCCGCTTTCGCTATCGTTCACGGGACGCGGCTGTGCGGTGATCGGCAGCTCGGCATCGCCGCGCCGTATGATCAGACTCAGCGGCTGCCCGGCGCTGTTCTGCACGAGCGACACCAAGTCATCGAAATTCTTGGTCGGCTGACCGTTGATGCTTACGATGCGATCGCCGGTTTGAATGCCGGCGGCTTCGGCCGCGCTGCCCTCCTTCACATCGCCTACGACGGTCGATACGATCGGCTGACCGACGATAGCGTAGAGCAGGGCGAGAGCGACGATGGTCAGCAGATAGTTCGCACCCGGACCGGCGAAGACGATGGCGGCGCGCTGCCACACAGCCTTGTGATGGAAGGCCACCGAGCGTTCAGTGGCGCTCATGTCCCGCTCGCGGCCATCCGCCTCCAGGACGCGTTCGGCCTGGCCGAACATCTTCACGTAGCCGCCGAGTGGGATGGCACTGAACTTCCAGCGCGTTCCCAGGCGGTCGGTATAGCCGAACAGCTCCGGACCGAACCCGACCGAGAACACTTCGACCCGCACGCCCGAACGGCGCGCGACCCAGAAGTGGCCGAGTTCGTGAATGAACACGACGGGAGTCAACAGCACGAGCAGGCTGATAATGTCGTGTGCGGCGCCGGTCAGCATACTCATCGGATAAGGCTCAGTTCCTGGCGACGCGCGGGTGCAACTGGCGCGGCCCGTCGCGGCGGCGGCAGCATTAGCATAGATGTCCCGGACTGCCTATAGCCGGGTGACGGTTGCCTGTGGCCCAAAATCATCGCCAAATCAAGATGGTGTGCCCGACGGCCCAGCTCAATGCCGCGACCACGAGGCTGACCGCCAACAGGCCATCGACACGATCGAGGACGCCGCCGTGCCCGGGTATCAGGTGGCTGCTGTCCTTGACACCGAAATGGCGCTTGACGGCTGACTCGAAGAGATCGCCGGCCTGCTCGACGACGGCCAGAGCGGCGCTCACGGGAATCGCGATCGATGCGGAGACGCCCGCCATCAGGAGAGAGCCGGCCAACCCGACCGCCGCCGCCGCGACCATGCCGCCTATGAGTCCGGCCCAGGTCTTATTGGGGCTGATGCGCGGCGCCAACTTCGGTCCACCGAGGCCGCGCCCAGCGATGTAGGCGCCGGTATCGGTCGCCCACACCAGCGCCAGCACCCACAGCAGCGCTGCAAGGCCGTCATCCGGCCTCGCGCGCAACCACGCCATCGCGAGGCAGGGCACGCCGACATAGGCAACGCCCACTGCCGGCCAGGCCGGATTGCGCGCGCCCTCCAGGCTGGCGCCGAGGCCGATGAGCACGACGCCGGCTCCGACGATGATCAGTGCGGGGATGACACCCATGAGTGCGGCCACGGCGACCGCCGCCGGCGCGATTGCCATGGACACCGCGCCGACGCGCGACACGCGGCCGCCACTGCACAGGCGCGCCCACTCCCATGCCATGGACGCTCCCATCGCGGCGACGAGTACGTCCCAGACGGGGCGGCCGAGATAGGCCGCGCCGAGCGCCAGCGGCGCCAGGATCAGCGCCGAGACGACTCGCGTGCGCAGAGTGCTCGCGTTAGCGGGCGGCACCGTACCGGCGGTCGCGGCGGTGGAACTCGCGGATCGCATCCTCGAGATCGTCCTTGGTGAAGTCGGGCCACAGGCGATCCATGAACACCAGCTCCGCGTAGGCCGATTGCCAGAGCAGGAAATTGCTGATGCGCTTTTCGCCGCTGGTGCGGATGACGAGATCGGGATCGGGCATATCGACTGTCAAAAGCTGGCGCCCGAAGGCTGCCTCGTCGATCTCGTCGACGGCCAATTCACCGGCCTGCACGGCCCGCGCCAGACGCCGGGCCGCGCGCGCGATCTCGCCGCGCCCGCCATAGCTCAGGGCCACGGCGAGATTGAGGCGAACATTGCCGCGGGTGCGCGTTTCCGCGTCATCGATGAGCGCCACGATGTCGTCGGCCAGGCGATCGCGATCGCCGATGACTCGGATGCGGACCCCATTGCGGTCGAGTTCGGCGATTTCGCTGCGCAGGTAGAAACGCAGCAGCGTCATGAGATCGTCGACTTCCGATGCCGAACGCTTCCAGTTCTCGGACGAGAAGCCGAACAGCGTGAGGTGGGAGATGCCAAGCTCGACGGCGCCCATCACCGTGCGCCGCACCGCCTCGGCGCCGCGCTGGTGGCCGACCGCGCGCGGAAGGCCGCGCGTCTTCGCCCAACGCCCGTTGCCGTCCATGATGATGGCGACATGGAGCGGCGGACGCACGCTGGCGGATGACGGGAGCGCCTCCATCAGACGTGCATGATCTCCGTTTCCTTCAGCGCCAGCGCCTCGTCGATCATCTTGATGTGCTGGTCGGTGACCTTCTGCACATCGTCGGAGCGCTGGCGGTGCTCGTCCTGGGAGATCTTGTGGTCCTTCTCCAGCTTCTTGAGCGCATCCATGCCGTCGCGGCGCACGTTGCGAACGGCGATGCGCGCCTGCTCGGCGTATTTGTGGGCGATCTTGCCGAGCTCCTGGCGGCGCTCCTGGCTGAGCTCGGGGATCGGCACGCGCACGAGCTGGCCGTCCGACATCGGGTTGACGCCGAGGCCGGCATCGCGGATCGCCCGCTCCACGGCCTGCACCAGGCCGCGGTCCCAGACCTGCACCGTGATCATGCGCGACTCCGGCACGTTGACGGTGCCGACCTGCACCAGTGGCATCTCGTTGCCATAGGCCTTGACGACCACCGGATCCAGCAGATGGACGGACGCCCGTCCGGTCCGCAATCCCGCGAACTCCCGCCGCAGCGCTTCCAGCGCGCCGTCCATGCGACGTTTGATTTCAGTTTTTTCATCCGCAGACACGGTCCTACCCCTCGTCCCTGATGATCGTGAACCGACCCTTGCCGGCGATCACGTCGGCGAAGGTCCCCTCATGTTGAATCGAGAATACGAGAATGGGGATGCGATTTTCGCGCGCCAGCGAGACGGCCGCCGCATCCATGACCTTGAGGTCGCGCGACAGCACTTCGAGATAGGTCAGCTGTTCGTAGCGCTGCGCGTCCGGCATTTTCCGGGGATCGGCGCTATAGACGCCATCGACCTTGGTGCCCTTGAGCAGGACGTCGCAGCCCATCTCGGAGGCGCGCAGCGCGGCGGCGGTATCGGTCGTGAAGAAGGGATTGCCGGTGCCGGCGGCGAAGATGACCACGCGGCCCTTTTCCATGTGCCGCATCGCGCGCCGGCGGATATAGGGCTCGCACACCGCCGTCATCGTGATCGCGGATTGGACCCGCGTATGCACGCCCAGCTGTTCGAGCGCGTTCTGCATGGCGAGCGCGTTCATGACGGTCGCGAGCATGCCCATATAGTCGGCCGCCGCGCGCTGCATGCCCTGCATCGCCCCGGTGATGCCGCGGAAGATGTTGCCGCCGCCGATCACCAGGCAGATCTCGACGCCCATGCGATTGACGGCCTGAACGTCGCGGGCAATGCGCGCCACGGTTTCCTGGTCGAGGCCGAACTCCTTCGGTCCCATCAGCGCTTCGCCGGAGATCTTCAGGAGGATGCGGCGATAATGCGCCTTCAGCGGCATGACGGTGCGCTCAGCCAGCCGATCCGCCATGGTCGCCTACTCCTCTGCCAAGCTGCCGTGCTGCCTCCCGGCGATGGGCTGGATGATACACGGATTCGCCCGCCCTGATAAACCCGCGCGGCGACGGCTTTCGGGCGGAACTGTGGCAAAGTCGGGGGCGCCGGGTAGCGCCCGCGGACGCTCACTCCTTGGCGCGTTCGATGCCCTCGCCAAGTGCCATGCGCACGAAGCCGGCGACCTTGACCGGCGCGCCGACCTCTTTTGCCGCCTTCGCGATCACGTCCTTGATCTTGCTCTCGTTGTCGATGACGTAGGTCTGTTCCAGCAACGCCACGTCCTCGAAGAACTTGCGCAGGCCGCCTTCGACCATCTTGCCGATCACCGCCTCCGGCCTGCCGGAGGCCTTGGCCTTGTCGGTCAGTACGGCCCGCTCGCGCTCGACAACCGCCGCGTCGACGGCTTCGATGCTCAACGCTTGCGGGTTCGCGGCCGCCACATGCATGGCGATCTGCTTGCCGAGGGCCGCCAGCTTCTCCTTGTTGCCGGTCGACTCGAGGGCGACGAGGACGCCGATCTTGCCGAGGCCAGGTGCCAGGGCGCCGTGGACATAGGATGCCACGACGCCCGCTCCGGCCGAGAGCGTAGCCATGCGGCGCAGCGACATGTTCTCGCCGATGGTTGCCACGAGGTCGGTGAGCCGGTCGGCCGCGGTCTTGCCTTCGCCGGGCATGGGCTTGGCTATGAGATCCGGCAGGTCCTTGCTCTGCACCGCCAGCTTGGCCACGGCGGCGACGAAGCCCTGGAATTTGTCGTTGCGGGCGACGAAGTCGGTCTCGGAATTGACCTCGACGACGGCGCCGCGGCCGCCTTCGACGACCACCGCAACCAGCCCCTCGGCCGCCACCCGGCCGGCCTTCTTCTGGGCCGCCGCCAGGCCTTTCTTGCGCAGCCAGTCGACGGCATCGTCGAACTCGCCCTTCATCTCGCTGAGCGCCTTCTTGCAGTCCATCATGCCGGCGCCGGTGTTCTCCCGCAGCCGCTTGATGAGGTCCGCCGTGATCTCGGCCATTGTCGTCTACCCCTCGGATGAGTGGTGCATTGCGATTGGGTGCCTAGCAGCCGCGCCGGATGCTAGGCAGCCGGGGCTCCCTCCGCCTCGGCGCCGGGGGGCGTCTCCGGCGGCAGCGGTTCGACCGGTGCGCTCTCGGCCTCACCGGCATCGCCGCCGCGCTTGACGATCTCCTGCTGGATGCCGTCGAGCACGGCATCGGAGATGAGATCGCAATAGGTGCCGATGGCGCGGATGGCATCGTCGTTGCCGGGGATCGGGAAGGTGATGCCGGTCGGATCGGAGTTGCTGTCGATCACGGCCACCACGGGGATGTGGAGCTTGTTGGCCTCGGCGACCGCGATGGCCTCCTTGTTGGTGTCGATGATGAAGAGGATGTCGGGCTGGCCGCCCATCTCCTTGATGCCGCCGAGCGCCCGCTCGAGCTTGTCGCGCTCGCGCGTGAGGTTCAGGACCTCCTTCTTGGTGAGGCCCGACTGGCCTTGAGTCAATTGATCATCGACGGTCTTCAACCGCTTGATGGAGTTGGAGATCGTCTTCCAGTTCGTGAGCATGCCGCCGAGCCAGCGGTGGTTGACGTAGAACTGTCCGCAGCGCTTGGCGGCGTCGGCGATCTTGTCGCTGGCCGAGCGCTTGGTGCCCACGAAGAGCACGCGGCCGCCCTGGCCGACGACGTCGCGCACGGCCTCGAGCGAGCGGTAGAGCAGCGGCACGGTCTGCTCGAGATCGATGATGTGCACGTTGTTGCGGACACCGAAGATGTAGGGTCCCATCTTCGGGTTCCAGCGGCGGGTGTTGTGTCCGAAATGCACGCCAGCTTCCAAAAGCTGGCGCATGCTGAATGTGGGCAGCGCCATGATCGTTCCTTTTCCGGTTGGGCCACCGCGGGCGTTGGTCCCGACCCCAAGGGCCTGGACACCGGAGCGACCTGCCGGGATGTCTCCCCGACCGACCGCAGAACCCGCGTGCGGATTTAGCGAGGGATCAGATACCCGGCCGGAGCCGGATTGGCAAGGCCGAAGGCCACAGGGCAATCGGGTGAGTTACCGCGTGACAAATCGGAGGAAGGCTGAATCACTGACGATCCTTTTGATTCGCAGGGA
>Ga0137403_10000809_pt1 | contig 40225 bp, 33 predicted proteins | sample CZOMad2_1_16fung_FD_122057 | JGI IMG/M metagenome (GOLD analysis project Ga0137403, IMG submission 122057) | Vadose zone soil fungal communities from Angelo Coast Range Reserve, California, USA - CZOMad2_1_16fungal (Hybrid Assembly) | ecosystem: Environmental > Terrestrial > Soil > Vadose zone...
CTCCGGCCGCCCTGCTTTAGCGGCCGTTACTTAAACGCCCATGGGGGTGACAGAGTCTCGTTGCAGTTAATACGCCATTTTCTGGTTGCAACAACAGGGGGAAGGGATGGCTGCCATCATCGCCCGGCCCCAGAAACTGTCATCCTGAGTGCAAGTCTTTCGTCGCGCAAAGCGGGACGAAAGCAAGCGAAGAACCTGTGCATTCCGCGCCTGCTCCACTCAATTGAGGTTCTGGCGCTGGTGTCGGTCTCGGGATGCGCCTTCCACGGGGCCTTGCATGGAAGGTATTCTCGGCGGTCATCGAGATAGGACTCCGAATATTCGACGTACGGAATCTCGCCTTTGGGCTCGAGATACTGATGGTAGTAGGCTGCAAGCTCTTTGGTTCTCTGTCCCGATTCCAGGCTTTCATCGCTGAGATGATGCTAGGCGTTTCCCGTTCCGCCGACCATTTCGTTGTAGTACTCCAAGGGCCGCAGAACCGGTATGGCCGATGCCATTGCCACTACGGCGGCAAGCCCGATGCCGGCAAGCAGCACGCGGAACTTCCGCTCCCAGGCAATCGCAAGCGCGGCTGCTCCGGCCTCCGTAATGGACGGGAAGCACGGTGATCCGGCAGATGGCAATCCAGAGCCTAAATACTCAGAAATACAGAGCCTTTCGGCGACACGCGCCGGGAACCGGTAATCAGTAAGCGTCTTGACCCGAGGTTAGCAGCAGAGCATAATTGGGATCTTGCAACACTATGGTTTTCCGCATGAAAACCGAGTCACCTGCCCCCGGCAAGAAGAGCTCTCTGAATTCCCGCAACCTCTAGGGAGATTTACACATGAGCGACGAAACCACCAAGCGAATCGGCGATTACGAGATCCTTAAAGAGTTGGGCGCCGGAGGTATGGGCAAGGTCTACCAGGTTCGGAACGTCATCACCGACCGCATTGAAGCGATGAAGGTCCTGCTGCCCGACTTGGCCTCAACGCCGGACTTGGCGGCTCGCTTTCTGCGCGAGGTCAAACTCACGGCCAGCCTCGACCATCCCAATATTTGCGCGCTTCGAACCGCATTCTCGAACGACAACCGGCTGTACATGGTGATGGAGTACGTCGAGGGCACCACCATGGCGGCCAAGCTGGATATGGGGCCGCTCTCGGTAAACGAAGCGGTCAAGTACATTGGCCAGGTGCTCAGCGCGGTCAGCTACGCGCACCAGCGACACATCATTCACCGCGACATCAAGCCCGCGAACATGATGTTGACGACGCAGGGCGTCATCAAGCTGATGGATTTCGGCATTGCGCGTTCCGGTGACGAACGCGGGTTGACCATGACCGGCACCACTCTGGGATCGATCGGATACATGTCGCCTGAACAAGTGAGGGGCGATCCCGTGGACGCGCGCTCCGACTTGTACTCGGTCGGTATCGTTCTCTACGAATTCGTGACTGGCCGCAGACCTTTCCTGGCCAACAGCGAGTACTCGATCATGGCCGCGCACCTCAACCAGGCCCCCAAGCCGCCTCTCGAACTGAATCCCGGGCTGCCGGCGGCGTTGAACGAAATCATTCTCATGGCGATTGCCAAGGACGCAGCAAAACGCTTCCAGACCGCGGACGCGTTCGCCAATGCTTTAACCACTGTGCCCGCATCCTCGGCCGTCGCACCAACCGTCCCGCGGACTCCGGTGGCAGGACCGACAGGCGGCAGCACCGAGCGGCCTGCCGGATTCTGGGAGGCTTCTCCGACTCTGGAAAGGCCGAGTGCGCCGCGCACGCCGGTTCCGTCTGCACCGCCGATGGCGACTACTGTGCCGGTAGCGACTCCGTTGCCGGCCACAACTCCAATGGCATCATCTACCCCGATCTCGGCGACGGCTCCAATGCCAGCCCCCCTACCTGCAACGGTCGCCCAGCCAGCGACACCGATACCAGTTGCCGCCGTGCCAGCTACGCCGGTTCCGATGCCGCCGCCTCCGCAGGCGAGCAGTCATCGCGGCTTGTACATGACACTTGGAGCTCTGGTTGTGCTCGCTGGTCTGGTGGTCGCTGGAATTTATGTGCCCCGGATCAGCAAGACAAATGCGAAGGCTCCGGACGCCTCTGGAATCACTGCCACAGACACTACGTCACAGGCCCCGATCCAGCCGACTCAACAGCCAGCTCCGGCCAGTGGCGCAACGAGTCCAAGTTCGACCGCACAGCCGGGCGCACCGGTTGCCACCACTGCGTCAGTGAACAATTCAGCTCCGATGCCACCCGCGCAGGCCCCAGTCACGTCGACTCCAGCGCCCAGCGACATGAACAAGCCAAGCCATCCCAGGGCCAGGAAGCTGACCGCCCAGAACAACGGAATGGCCAGCGATAGCGCCATGCCTTCGCAGGGCGATAGCGGAACGGCTGCGCCAGCCGCCAACGATTCGGCCAACTTCGACGAATTGGAGAACGAGGTTGACCAGCTTTCCAACCGCGCTGCTGCGGTAAACACCAGTCTAGAGCGACTGCAGCAAGAGCAAAGCGCCGCCGGCTTCGGATTACGCGGAGACATGGTCGCAAAGCAGGCCAGCATGAAAGGGAATCTGTTCAAGGCGGAAGAGGCGATGCAGCACCGCGACGCGGCCAGAGCCAAGAAGTTCGTGGAGCTCACCGGACGCGATCTGGATGTGCTGGAACGCTTCTTGGGACACTAGAGGAGCGGTTTCTAGTTTCCGGTTTCTCGCTTCTAGAAGTCACTGAGCACTAGAAACTGTCCTCTCACTTGCTGTACTGATTTCTCTTCTTCTCCTGGTGCCGCTCCTGCCCCAGCCGGATCAGGCGCTCGATCAACTCCGGATAGGCCAGCCCCGACGCCGCCCATAGCTTGGGATACATGCTGATCGCGGTGAATCCTGGCATGGTGTTGATCTCGTTGAGGTAAATCTTCCGGTTTTTCGGGTCCATCAGAAAATCTACTCGCGCCAGGCCGGAACAGTCCACCGCCTTGAATGCACTGATTGCCAGTTGCTGGATCTTCTTGGTCTCGGCTTTGCTCAGTTTGGCAGGAATGATCAACTGCGATCCTTCGTCGAGATACTTGGCGGTATAGTCGTAGAATTCTTTTCCCGGAACGATCTCGCCAGCTACGGAAGCTGCGGGCTTGTCGTTGCCCAGCACTGAGCATTCAATTTCGCGGGCTTTGTGCTTTTTGCCGCCGACGCCTTCTTCGATCACAATCTTGCGGTCAAACTTGGCGGCTTCTTCCATCGCGGGGGCAAGTTCCTTGCGTTCCCGCGCCTTCGAGATTCCGACCGACGATCCCAGATTGGCGGGCTTCACGAATACCGGGTACTTCAGTTTGCTTTCCACCAGCTTCTGGACCTTCTTGGGCGCGTTTTCCCAGTCGCTGCGCAAGACCGTAACGTGCTTCACGATGGGCAGTCCGGCGGCCAGGAACAATGACTTCATGACGTCCTTGTCCATGCCAGCGGCGGAGCCCAGAACTCCCGCACCAACATAGGCAATATCCGCCAGTTCGAACAATCCCTGGATGGTTCCGTCTTCGCCGAATGTCCCATGCAGCACGGGGAAGATGATGTCGACGTTAATAGCGCGGTCGCTGGCCCGGCGGGTCAGAGCCTCGGACTGAAAAGCCGCCAGAGATCCGCCCGGGCGCTGCGGTTCGGGCGGAACGACGACAGCTTGGCCGGTGGCCAGAACCGCGGCTCCGGGCGTGGCGTCGGGGTCTCCGGCCCTCAGATGGGACTGAACAGGCGCCGCCTTTCCCTGCAGCAGTAGTTCCGCATCGCCCGCGGTCAACCACCGGCCTTCCTTGGTGATGCCAATGGGAACCACTTCAAACTTGTTCTTGTCAATGGCACTGACGACGCATGCGGCCGAGAGCAACGATACTTCGTGCTCTCCGCTCCGCCCTCCAAAAAGGATGCCAACTCGTAGTTTCTTCATAGTGTTTATAGGCTTGCGAAGACCCTCCCATTCTTGCACAATGTCATACTGGCTGGGTTGTCAAGGGCTGTACCCAAGATAGCCTCGGCGACCAGACCGAAGAACGGTCTTGTCTTGATTTCGCTCCGGGGGAAAAATCACTATGCGAAGGACAATCGGTTTAGTGGCGCTACTGTGTCTTCTCTTGACCGGCTTGGGCATTGCCCAGAAGAAACCCAAAGCCGCGGCCGCGCCGCCACCAGCTCCGGCACCGGCGCCGGAACCCGCACCAGTAGCTGCGCCAGCGCCCCCGCCTGCCGTAGCAGCTGCACCCGCGGCCCCGCGCAAGAAGCGCGTGGCAGTTATTGATTTCGATTACGCTACGGTACACAGTGGCATATCAGCTCTCTTTGGCCAGGACGTTGACGTAGGTAAAGGAATCACCGACCTGCTCGTGACTTTTCTGGTCAAGGATGGCACCTACTCGGTGATTGAGCGCAAGGCGTTGGACAAGATCATGCAGGAGCAGAATTTTTCCAACAGCGACCGCGCCAATCCCACCTCCGCCGCAAAACTGGGGAAACTGCTGGGCGTGGATGCGATCATCGTGGGCAGCATCACGCAATTCGGCAATGAGACGAAAAACACAAACATTGGCGGCGCCGCCGGCGGTTTTGTGCCCTTTGGTCTGGGGAATGTGGGACGCAAGAAGTCCAAGGCGATCGTGGCCATTACAGCGCGCCTGGTGGATGTAGATACCGGCGAGATTGTGGGCGTTGCGGAAGGCAAGGGTGAATCGCAGCGCGAAAGCACCACATTGCTGGGGGCCGGGGCAGGCTCAAAGGGATTCGGCGCTGGCAACGCCGATTTCACCACCAGCGACTTCCAGAACACGATACTCGGGGAGGCGGTAAAGGCAGCCGTGCAGCAGACCAGCACCGAGGTGATCGCTGACAAAGACAAGTTAGTGACGCGCACCGTCATGGTCGACGGACTCGTCGCCGCAGTGGACTCGGGGCAGATCGTCCTGAATGTCGGCTCGAAAGCAGGCGTAAAGGTGGGCGACCAGTTGTCAGTCGAGCGGGTGTCGAAGGAAATCAAGGATCCGTCCACCGGAAAAGTGATCCGCCGCCTGGCCAGTCAAATTGGCATCATTCGCGTGACCGATGTTGACGATATCTCGGCGGTTGCAACCGCGGTTACGGGAAGTGGGTTCAAGACCGGTGACGTGGTAAAAACCGTCAGCCAATAAAGGGCCCGCAGATTTGTCGGTGGGCCCTCCACCGACCAGTCGCCCAGCCGCGACAACCTTTCCGCCCGGGGCGCAAACCCCGGGCGGAGGCAGTACTCTGAGAGCACCCTCACCCTCCGATCAAGGCCGAATCTTCGATTCAAACGAACCAGTCGCAACGTCGGGCGCAGGGCGGCCATGAAAACCAGCGCTGCCCCGAAATGCCACTCTTAGTGCTTTCCCATTATTGATAGATCGTTTCTTCAGAGCTACGTTGGCGTGCAACGTCGTGCGAACCATCAGTCGAGTGCCGCTGCAACCGACCTCCCAAGGCTCCCCGAGATTCGCGGACGTATCCCTGCTGCACCCTTTTCTGGAGAGATAAGTCGATGCAAAAACGCTTGCTGCTGCTGGTTCTGGGGTTCGCGCTATCCGCCTTCGGTCAAAGCAACTATGCCGTCGTGACGGGCACGGTTACAGATCCGCAGCATCTGCCGGTTGTGGGAGCCGCGATCCAATTGACTGCCGCCAGCACCGGGGCCGTTCGCCACGTCGTCACGGACCAGCGTGGCCTATTCGAAGCCTCAGCCCTCTTGCCGGATGACTACGAACTTACAACCGAGGCACCCGGCTTCGCTCCGGACAAGCAATCGGTTCGGCTCGAGGTCGGCCAGAAACTCACGGTTGCAGTCAGCCTGACTCTGGGTTCGGTCAAGCAGGGGGTCAACGTCAGCGCAGCGAATGAAGTGCTGCACACCAGGGATGCCAGCGTTGGAGAGGTCATCGAGCCTCAGTCCATCCGCGAGTTGCCGCTCAACGGACGAATGCTGATCGACCTGGTACTCACCGTGCCGGGCGCCCACGTAGGTTTTGGCGCACAAACCGGTTCGACGAATCCCCTTTACTGGCGCCCGGGCCAGCGCTCCGCGGTTGTCATCGGCGGCAGTCGCCCCAATGCGAATTTTTTCTTGCTGGATGGGGCGACCAACACGGATCCAACCTTCAACACGCAGAACCTCAGCCCGTCGCCCGACGCCGTGAAAGAATTCCAGGTGCAGACCAGCAGCTACACGGCGGACATGGGTGGAGCGGGCGGCGGTCAGATCAACATTGTTACGCACTCAGGTTCCAGCCAATTTCACGGGACGGTTTACGAGTTTCTTCGTAACGGAGCGATGGACGCGAGCACCTTCAGCTCCATGGGAAATAATCATCTTGTGCAGAACAACTTCGGAGCGTCCTTCGGAGGACCGCTCGTGGGGAAAAAGACGTTCTTTTTCCTGAACTACGAAGGTCTCCGTTTGTCACAAGCGGACGCGCAAGTTTTGACCGTGCCTACCCCAGCTGAGATCCAGGGCGACTTCAGTATGAGTGGCATCAATATCTACGACCCCACAACCGCGGTTGCCAACCCAAACTTTAATCCAGCCAAGCCAACCGGACCGGCAAATTTTCCGTACACTCGCTCTCAGTTCCCCAACAATCAAATCCCGTCGAACAGGATGAATCCACTTCTGACCGCTTTTCTGCTCAAATACGTGCCGCAACCGAACATGATGATGATGCCGGGCGCTCCGGATTCCAACAATTACCTCGATGTGCGCAACGAAATCCACGTAGAAGACCAGGGCACAGTGCGCGTGGATCACAATTTCGCGAACGACGACACTATTTTTGGAAGGTACAGTATCGGCGCGGAAAATGGGTTCTCGCCGAGCAGCGGGGTGACGGCCACAACGGAAGATCTTCCGGGCTTCGGAGCAAACTTCGATAATCGTTCGCAGCAAGCGGTGATCTCCTGGAACCACATCTTCGCCCCCAACAAGGTCAACACCGGGTCGTTCGCGGTTTCGCGCTTGTCGATGGACCGCAGCTCGCAAAACGATGGAGTGAATGACCTCGTGGGCGCGTTGGGTATTCAGGGCGTGGGCTTCGGTGGTCCAAATGCCTGGGGAGCCCCCTGGTTCGCCGCGCAGGGTTATACCGGAATCGGGGACACTTTTGCCGCTACGCCGATGCATGCCTGGGACACGATGTACGAAATACGGGACAGCTTCGCATGGCAGCGGGGACGTCATGGAATCAAATTGGGCGGCGATTTCCATTGGTACACCTGGCCAATGTGGGGATTTTTCCAAAACCGCGGGTACTATCAGTTCACCAACGGCTACACCACCGAATTTGGATTTAACAATGGGAGCGGTTCCGGGTTCGCAAGCATGCTGTTGAGTCTGCCCGCCGTCAAGCAACGCCAAGCCGGCATCCCGCAAATGAATTTGCGCAATTGGGGTAGCGATGCGTTCATCGAAGATAGCTGGCAGGTCACGCCAACAACGACCCTGAACCTGGGCTTACGGTACGAATACTCAAACCCGCTCTATGACAAAGACAATACCAACACCAACCTGATTTTCCAGAATGGCGTACCTTCGGTGTTCGTCGGCGGCCAGAACGGGTACCCGCAAGGGCTGATGTATGCGAACCAGCGCAACTTTGCGCCCCGTATCGGAATCGCTAAGAACTTTCCCAATCGCGGCCTCGTGCTTCATGCATCGTATGGCATCTTCTTCACGCCGGTGGACCAGAATACATGGTGCAACCAGCGGCACAACGTACCGTATGTATTTCCGGAAACGCAGCAAGCGGACAATTTCACTCCTCCGGCCGCGCTCTTTACCACTGGGTTGAATTTTGGCACTCCGGTGCTGGGTACAGGTTCGCTACCGGCCACGACGGTGAGCTTTACGGGATTCGATCCCCACGCCCCTGCGCAGTACGATCAGCAGTGGAATGGTTCAGTGCAAAAGAGTCTGGGGAAGGACACGTCGATCGAAATCGGTTATCTCGGCTCCCGCGGCTTTCACCTGCAAAGAGCGCACTTGATCAATAACACGCTTCCCGGACCCGGCCCTCTGGGCCCCCGGCGTCCGTTCAAGACGCTGACATTTGTTCCCGGGACCAAGCTGCCGCCGGGTAGCACGACCGCCGTTATCCAGAGCCAGACTTTCCCTGTCAGCACCATCAACCTGTTGGAAAACACAGCGCAAAGCTGGTACGACGCAAGCTACGTTAACGTGCGACGTCGCTATTCGCACGGCTTGAGCTTTCTGGCCAACTATACCTATGCCAAGAACCTGACCAATTCGCCGGACTTTCGCTCGGCCATGGACGAAGCGTCCATCCCGCAAAACAACCTGGACCTCAACGCCGAAAAAGGGCCGGGTTGTGATGTACGCCATCGCTTCGCGCTCAGCAGCGTCCTTGACATTCCTGCGGTTCGACGAACCGAATGGGCGCGGCTGGCAACCCAGAATTGGCATTTCTCGACCATCTACCAGGTGCAATCGGGAATGCCATTTACCATCTCCGTGTTCGGCGACACTGCGAATTCCGGCACGGTACTGGGGGAGAACCCCATTCGTGCGAATGTCACCGGGCAACCCGTATTTGGCCCGGGTACGCACAGCGCCGCGGAGTGGTTTAACCCTGCAGCTTTCGCCACGCCCCCCGCTTTTACGTATGGCAATGCTGGCCGGAATTCTGTTTACGGTCCGCCGCAACAAAGCCTGGACCTGGCCTTGGCGCGTTCGTTTAGTATCACAGAAAGAGCCAGGCTCCAGTTCCGTGCCGAAGCCTTCAACGCGCTGAACAAGACCAACCTGGGCACCCCGAACCGCTTCGTCAACACCCCCCAGTTCGGGACGATCACGATGGCGATGACGCCGGGCCGCGAACTTCAGGTCAGCGCAAGACTTTCATTCTAAAAAGGGAGGCGAATCGCCTCGATATTCGTCCACGATTCTGCCTTCCGAATGAGTGCCGGCGGCAATATAATTGTGCGGTTGACTTGGAACGGATTGTAAGGAGGACGACTATGGCAGTCTCAAGTCCTACGGTTCCCAATGTTCATGCCGCGCCTGAGGCGAATGCCAGCTTCTACGAGAAGCTCAACACCCGTTGGCATGAGCGAGCCTTGCAAGGTTTCATGTTTATCGTGCTTGCGCATTGGGGCGAGCACCTGGTCCAGGCTTACCAGATTTATGTGATGGGATGGCCGCGCCCGATGGCCAATGGCATTCTTGGTTTGTGGTATCCCTGGCTGATCAAATCCGAGACTCTGCACTACGGCTACGCTCTGATCATGCTCACCGGTATTTGGGTCCTGCGCAAGGGATTTACCGGGAGATCTCGGGCCTGGTGGACAGTGGCGTTGGTGATCCAGTTCTGGCACCACATCGAACATTTCCTGCTGATTTGGCAGGCCACGACGCACTACAATTTCTGGGGCAGGCCCGTGCCTTGCAGTGTTTTGCAGCTGGTCTTCCCGCGGGTGGAACTGCATCTTTTCTACAATTCGATCGTATTCATTCCCATGGTCATCGCGATGTACTACCACATGTTCCCCTCGGAGAACGAGCAGGAGAAAATGGTTTGCACCTGCGCCTGGGGCCACAACCAGTCCATACAAGCCGCCTGATTCGGTAGCCGTGACGAGGTTCCGATCCATCGGCGCCCCGGCCTGTTACCCAACGTTCTTGCAAGAAACTTTCCGCCCTAGTTCACGGTAAAGTTCATAGCGTTGGAAGTCTCGCTCGCGGTGCCGCCGCTCCCGTATATGCCACCCGAGCCCGCAGTTCCGGGGTTGGTTACGGTGACCGGCACCATACCGGGAGTGGCAATGGCGGTGGCTGGGATCGTGGCCGTCAGCTGGCCTGCAGTCATCCGGGTCGTGGTCTGCTTTGCGCCGTTCCAGTTGATGACTGCGTTCGTGGCAAAATTGCTGCCGTTGACCGTCAAGGTGAACTGGGGGTCGCCGGAATTCGCGGTGTTGGGTACAAGCTGCGCCACGGCGGGCGTGACCCCGGGTTGCGGCGCCATAGCCTTGGGCGAGCTGTATCCGCATCCCAGGCATACCATCGTCAGCAATAACACAGAAATTGTCTTCATAATCTCCTCCCGATCGAGGGGTTCTATTGCGAAGCTAGCAAGGGTTTCTATTGGGAAGTTAGCAAGGAGCAAGGAGGCAGGTGTCAGGCGGGTGTTACTTTCTTGTCAAGGATATGTCTGCCGGCTCAGGGTCCAGGCAACCTCCCAACCCGGCGTCATCCAAAACCTAGTACTATTACGTCGCTCATAGCCGACGCGGGGCAGTTACCAGCACAAACGAGGGCGGTGTCATGCTCAGCTACTCACGCGGTCCCGACCAGGAGCTATGGGAGTTGACCATCGGGCAGGTGCTCGATCGAGGCGTTGAACGCTGGGGCGATAGCCTGGCCCTGGTTTCCTGTCATCAATCGAAGCGCTACACCTGGCGCGAACTGCGTGATGCGGCGGACGCGGTGGCGCGCGGGCTGGCGTCGCTCGGAATACGGCGCGGAGACCGCGTTGGGCTGTGGTCCACAAACTGCGCCGAGTGGATGCTGGTGCACCTGGCATGCGCGCGTGCCGGAGCCGTGCTGGTCAATGTGAATCCGGCATATCGCACTCATGAGCTCGCGTTCACGCTGCAAAAGTCGCGCATGAAGGTCCTGTTCCTTTGGGAACGGGACAGTAGGGCGGAGTATGCACAAATCCTGGACGAGGCGCGATCCGGAAAACAGCTGAGTCTGGAGGACGCCATTTTTTTTGGCACCGATCGCTGGGAGAGGTTACTGACGGCAGCCGCTGAAATCAGCGGGCAAGTGGAGCCGGAAGATATCGCCAACATCCAGTACACCTCGGGAACCACGGGACAGCCCAAGGGAGTGATGCTGACCCATCGCAATAAGGTAAACAATGGGAGATTGCTGGCACAGGGTATGCGTTTCACGGAGCGTGACCGCATCTGTGTGCCTTTGCCGATGTACCACTGCTTCGGGTGCGTGATCGGGACCATGGCGGCCCTCGCCACTGGCGCGGCCATCGTCATGCCCAACTGGACCTTCGATCCGCGTGCCACGCTTCAGGCAGTGCAAGCCGAGCGGGCCACCGCGCTGTACGGCGTTCCGGCCATGTTTATCGCCGAGCTGGGACAGCCGGATTTCAAGTCCTACGACTTGTCCAGTCTGCGTACGGGGATGATGGCGGGTGCGCCCTGTCCGGTGGAAGTGATGAAACGCGTGATGTGCGAAATGGGATGTTCGGAACTGACTATCGGCTATGGGCAGACGGAGAGCGCGCCGATAGTGACCATGTCGGCGGCGGATGATCCGGTGGAGCTACGGGTATCCACGATCGGAAAGGCGCTGCCGTGTACGGAGATGAAGATTGTCTCGCTGCTGGATGGAGAAACCGTGCCGGCCGGAGAGCAAGGCGAAGTCTGCGCCCGCGGTTACATGGTGATGAAAGGATATGACGACGAGCCGGAGGCCACCGCGCGCGCCATCGACGCGGAAGGCTGGCTGCACACCGGCGACCTCGGCCTGATGCGGGAAGACGGGTACATTCACCTGACCGGGCGCGCCAAGGACATGATCATTCGTGGCGGCGAGAACGTTTATCCGCGGGAGGTGGAGGAATTTTTGTACGCCCACCCCAAGGTGTCAGAGGTGCAGGTGGTGGGAATTCCGGATGAGCGGTTGGGAGAAGTTGTGGTGGCATGGATCCGACTGAAGGCGGAGGCAACCTCGACCGAGGAAGAAATACGGAAGTTTTGTGAGGGAAAGATCGCGTACTTTAAGATTCCGCAATATGTGCGCTTCGTGGAGCAGTTCCCGATGACGGTAACAGGCAAGATTCAGAAGTTCCGCATCCGCGAAATTGAGACCGAACAACGTGGCCTGGAAAAGGTCGCGAAGCTGGAGACGGCTTAGCCGGAACCGGGCGGATTTTACGGTTTACAGGATTTTCTTTCCAAACGCCGACTGCGCCAGCTCGACGGCTAAATCCGCCGTGCGATTGTGCTCATCAATCACCGGGTTCACTTCGACGATTTCAAAACTGAGCATGCGGCCGTGGTCGGCGATGATCTCCATTGCCAGATGCGCTTCGCGATAGGTTGCGCCACCGCGGACGGGAGTGCCCACGCCGGGCGCATCTTCGGGATCGATCCAGTCCATGTCGAGCGAAATGTGATAGCCGGCAGTGCCGCGCCCGGCCATGCGTAACGCCTCTTCCATGACGGTGCGCATACCGCGCTCGTCAATATCGCGCATAGTAAAAACGCCGATACCAGCCCGCCGGACATTTTCCTTTTCGACAGCATCAATGTCGCGCACACCCACCAGCACACAATTCTCAGGTCTCACCTTGGGCGAGAAATCGAAAATGTTGGCCAGGTCGGCCGGGCCAAGCCCCATGGTGGCAGCCAAAGGCATGCCGTGGACGTTCCCGCTGGGCGAGCTATCGGGAGTGTTGATATCGGTGTGCGCATCAATCCAGATCAATCCAATCTTCTGGTTTTGGCGGCGATAAAATTCGGCGACGCCGGCCACGGTTCCCGCCGCCACCGAGTGGTCACCGCCCAGCACCAGTGGAATCATGCCAGCTTCTAGCGTCTTTATCACCAGCTCGGCGTTTTTGGTGCAGGTGGCAGTAATTTCTTTCAGATATTTGGCCGACGGATCACCTACCTTCTTCTGTTCCGCGATGGCCACGGAAATATTTCCAGCATCCTCCACCACATGCCCCAGTTCTTCCAGTCGCGCCTCCAGTCCGGCCACGCGCACCGCCGAAGGCCCCATGTCCACTCCGCGGCGCGATTGTCCCAGATCGAGTGGGACGCCGATCACGCGAATTTTCTTGGCGACGATGTTGGACGACGATGTATTTGACGGAGCCATAGTTGTTTAGGGCAGCGATGAAGTCGAGTTAAAGATCCGGTTATGAGGTCCCGGAGGGACCGTTGATAGTAGCCCGCCACTTCAGTGGCGGGTATGCCGATAATGTGATGCGCGTGCCGTGGGCACGCCTGCAATAGACCTCCGACGTATGTGGAGGCGGTTCAGCCGTCCCTAGGGGACGGGCATGCTGCCGTAGCCTACCCGGCGTTGAAACGCCGGGCTACTATCAATCGTCCCTCCCGGGCGTTTTTGGCGCACACTCGGATTTCGCAAAGCCCGGTCACAAAGACCCTACGGATACAACCGATTCAGCATCCGCGGGAACGGAATGGTTTCCCGCACATGCTCCAGCCCGCAGATCCACCCCACCACGCGTTCGATTCCCATGCCGAAGCCGCCGTGCGGCACGCTGCCGAATTTGCGCAGGTCAAGGTACCACTTGAAAGCTTCTTCGGGAAGGCCGTGCTCGTGAATTCGCTGCACCAGCAGATCATAGGAGGCCATACGCTGCGATCCGCCGATGATTTCTCCATGTCCTTCCGGCGCCAGAACATCCACGCACAGGGCCAGGTCGGGTCGCTGGGGATCGGGCTCCATGTAGAACGCTTTTACCTTCGCCGGATAACGATGCACCATGACCGGCTTCTCGAACTGTGACGAAATATAGGTTTCATCCGGCGAACCCAGGTCACCACCCCACTCGAACTTATTTTCGAGAGCGCCTTTAGCGTGAGCTTCCTGCAACATCTTGACTGCGTCGTCGTAAGTGATGCGCGGAAACGGGGCTTCGACCTTCTCCAGCTTGGCGACATCGCGGCCTATGACTTGCAGATCGCCGCGCCGCCGTTCCAGGCAGCGCTTCACGATGAAGCTGATCAGGCCTTCGGCCAGATCCATGAGATCGTCCAGTTCGGCGTAAGCCACCTCGGGTTCGACCATCCAGAATTCCGTGAGATGGCGCCGCGTCTTGGATTTTTCCGCTCGAAACGTTGGGCCGAACGAGTACACCTTGCCCAGGGCCATGGCGGTGGCTTCGATGTAAAGTTGTCCAGACTGGGTGAGAAATGCTTCCTCTTCAAAGTAATTGACCGGAAACAGAGTCGAGGTCCCCTCGCAGGCGGCGGGCGTAAGAATGGGCGGATCGGTCAGGGTGAAGCCGTGCTCATCAAAGAAATCACGTGCCGCCTTGATGATCTCGGCACGCACTCGGAGAATTGATGCCTGGCGCTGTGACCGTACCCACAGGTGACGGTGTTCCATCAGGAATTCGACGCCGTGCTCCTTCGGCGAAATCGGGTAAGGATCGGTCTCCGAAACCCGCTGCACCACCTGAACTCCCGATACGTCGAGCTCAAACCCGCTCGGGGCGCGCTTGTCGGCCCGGACCCTGCCTTCGACAATCACGCTCGACTCCTGGGTCAGGCCCTTGACCGCGTCGAATACTTCGGCAGGCACGGCATTCTTCGGCACCACGCCTTGAATCAATCCGGAGCCGTCGCGAAATTGTGGAAAGAGCAGTTTGCCACTCTCTCGCAGGTTGTAAAGCCAGCCCTGAATGGCGACGGTCTGACCTTCGTGCTTGCCGATATCAGCGATCGTGGTTAGGGGAGATGACATAGAGGTTTTGAGAAATTGGGTAATTTGGTAATCGCGAAATTTAAAACCACCAGGCCGTTTCCAAATTACACAATTACAAAATTACTCAACTACCAAATCCGCAAACGTCTCGCTCATCCTCTCCACCGGGTTCACCTTCTCGTCCGCTTCAATTTCCAGCAGCAAGGGCGGCGTATTCGGCGCCGAGCTCAGCAGTTCCGTTGCCGCTTTCCAGTCGATGGTTCCCGCACCCGGCCACAAATGCGAGTCGCGGTCTCCGGCATTGTCGTGGACATGCGTCGAGTGGATATGGCGTTTCAGGATTTCGAACGCTTCCGCCACGTTGCTCATGATGTGGGCATGGCCGAAATCGAAACATACGCCTATGTCGTCGAAGTGTGTGATCTGGATAAACTCTACCAGCTTGTCGGGTATAGATAGCTCGTTGGGAATATTCTCCAGCAGGATGCGCACTCCCAGGGGCTTGGCGAAGGCGCGCAAGTGCTCGATCGACGTCATCGCCGCCTCGAACTTGCGATCGTCAAACGATTCGCCGCTGGTTCCCAGGTGTTGCACCAGGAAGCGAAACGGAATTTGTTCGGCCACTTCGATTGCCCGCTTGATCTCGTCCATGGCCTCGATGCGCTGAGCACGATCGGTCGCGGCCACGTTCACCGGCGGCGCGCCGGTGCGGCCTCCCTCGTAATCGGCGTACATGGGGGCATGAATGGAATGAAGAGGGACGCCGCTGTTCTGGAACCAGTCGGCAATTTCGCGCACATGCTGTTTGCGATTGGCGTAGTCGAGGTGCTGTCGCGCGGCAAAGATTTCGATGGCCTGCGCTCCGCCCCGCACCAGGCCGTCAAGCAGCCCAGGATGCAGCCGCTCTTTCACATAAACGTAAGTGGATATCGCCTTAAGCATATTCGGCTCTGACTAGCACATGTTGGGCGGACACTCTTGTCCGCCGCTTTGACTTGGGCTTTGGGCATTCAAAATAAAAACTTCGGGCCTTTGGAACCAGGCTGTGATCAAGATCCTAAACCCAAAATCAAGGTCAAAGGCGGTGGACAAGAGTGTGCGCCCAACACTTGTTTAGAATCCCATCGCTCTTCCGCCCTTGCGCTTGTCGCTGGCGCCCAAACGCGTTCCCTGCTTCGGGTCCACCATGATGCATTCACCATCGCTCCAGTACGGCTCGCGCGTGCCTGAATCCTCTTCCCCAAACTCAATATGGTGGCCCATGCCTTCCAGGCCCTTCACAATATCAGCAGAAAATCCTTGCTCTAAATAAGTGATGTCCGGCAGCCACTGCTGATGAAAGCGCTGCGCGTCCACCGCCTCCTGAATGTTCATTCCATAGTCGACCACTCCCATCAGGATATTGGCAACCGTGGTAATAATCCGCGGGCCGCCGAGAGAGCCTAGCACGAGAAATAGCTTACCGTCTTTCAGAACGATGGTTGGGGTCATGGCAGAGAGCGGACGCTTGTCCGGCCCAACCGCATTGGCCGGCCCCTGGATCAAGCCGTACATGTTGGGTACGCCGGGCTTGGCCGCGAAGTCGTCCATCTCATCGTTCATAAGAAAACCGAGCCCCTCGGCGGTGACCCGGGAACCGAACGTGTCGTTCAGCGTTGTAGTCGTCGCCACCGCGTTCCCTTCGGGATCGACCACGGAATAATGCGTCGTATGATTCGTCTCCGCGCCAGCGCTGGGCGGGAAGTGCGCGGACGCGTATTGTTCGAGCTGGCTGAAGATCGCCGGCCGGACCAAATCCTTGCTGACGCTGGCATGCTCCGGATTGATCGATTCCCGCCAGGCCGCGCCATATCGTTTGTCGATGAGCTGGGCCACGGGAATTTTGGAAAAATCCGGATCGCCCATGAACTCCGCCCGGTCGAAGAACGCGCGCCGAAAGGCCTCCAGGGTCAGGTGCACCGCAGGGGTGGTGCGGCCCCGGAATTTCGCCAGGTCGTAGCCCTCGAGAATATTCAGGGCCTCGAGCAGCGCGGTCCCGCCCGACGACGGCGGTGGAGCACTGATGATGTCGTATCCGCGATACGACCCGCGCATCGCTTCGCGCTCCTTCACTTCGTACCGCGCCAGGTCGTTCGCCGTGATCAAGCCCCCGCCCTTTTGCATGGCCGCGGCCAGTTCGTGGGCCATGGCTCCATGATAGAAGTCGTCCGGATTAGCGGCGATCCGTTTCAAAGTGCGCGCCACGTCCGGCTGCTTGAAGACGTCGCCAGCCTTGTAATAGTTTCCATCGCGCTGGAAGATGCGCCGTGACTCAGGGAACTGGGCCAGGTGTTTATCGTCACGCAAATTCTTGACGTCCTGCGCGGTCAGGGCAAAACCGTCCTCGGCCAGCTTGATGGCTGGAGCGATCACCTTCTCGAGCGACAGTTTGCCGTATTTCCTTTCCGCGTACACCATGCCGGCGACCGAGCCCGGCACTGCGATCGCTTTGAAGCCGACCGCGCTGGCATCCTCGATCACGTTTCCATGGGAATCCAGATACATGTTCGCCGTGGCCGCCGCCGGCGCCCTTTCGCGGTAATCGATGAAATGGGTCTTGCCATCCGCCATGCGAATCAGCATGAAGCCCCCGCCACCCAAGTTTCCCGCCTGCGGATGCACCACCGCCAGCGCGAAACCTACCGCCACGGCGGCGTCCACCGCGTTCCCACCCGCCTTCATGATCTGTACTCCGACCCGCGAGGCAGATGCCCTTACACTGGCCACCATGGCCCGCGGCGCCTCAACCGGCACCAGGCGCACCCCGAAGCTGCCCGGGGCGACTGACATCAAGAGCAAAAGAATGAATAACTTGCAACGAGGTCGCATGAGGTTGGGACTGCTAGAGGCTAGCCCAGTGACAGAGCGGGAGTCAAATCTTCGAGAAAGTTTCGTAGTGGTGTATTTTGCGAATTCTCAAAGAATCGTCATTCCGAAGGTCGGCATTGTCGCCGATAGAGCGGGATTCGGAATGACAAAGGGGTGGGGGGGTTTTGGCGCAGCACCGCTACCGGCCTCAAGGCAATTGTGGCAGCGGGGGAGAGCATTCCAGAGCGATCACTACTTTTCCTCGAGCGTGTCCTTCTCCCAAGTACCGGATGGCCTCAGAGACCTCGCTCAAGCCGTAACGCCTGTCGATGACCGGTTTTACCTTTCCGGCCGCCATGAGCTCGCGCATGATCGTCAAGTCCTCTGTCTTTGGTCTCGCCAAAAAGGTGACCAGCTTCTGGCCTACGAACCGTGACAACACAAGCGCTGCGACCAAACGAGACAAAATGCCGAACATCCCTCGACCGCTCCGATCGCCGACCATCACGTATGTTCCTTTGGGATTTAGGACGCGCCTGCATGCTGACAAGGAATGATTCCCAATGCAGTCGAAAATCAGGTTGTAACGTTGGTCACTTGTAGTGAAATTTTCCTGGTTGTAGTCAATGACATGATCCGCGCCGATCGATCGGACCACTTTCACGTTCCACGTACTGCATACGCCAGTGACTTCTGCGCCGAACGATTTGGCGATCTGCACCGCGAACGTGCCCACGCCTCCGGCCGCTCCGTTGATCAACACCTTCTGTCCCGGCTGAATCCGTCCCCTGTTGCCCAATCCGCCTAACCGAAGACCCTGCAATGCGGTGAATGCCGCGACCGGCGCCGCGGCCGCCTGCTCAAACGTTACGATATCCGGCTTCATGACCAATGCAGACTCGGGAGCACACGCGTACTCGGCAAAGGCGCCCTGGGGGATCCAGACACTGAGAGCCGAAGCTTGCGGGTCGCTGATACACACGCCGAACACCGCGTCGCCTGGTTTGAACTGGGTTACGTTTCTGCCCACCGCTTCAACCTTGCCGGCCACATCAACGCCTAGTCGTCCGGCCTTGGGTTTGCGCAGCCCGGTCACTAGACGACCGCCGCCCTTCATCAGGCCCTCGTCAAGAGGATTGACGGAAGCCGCGCAAACTTTAATCAAAACTTCATTGTCCTGGGGAACAGGCTTTTCGACGTCGTCGATTTGGACGACATCCGGAGGGCCGTATCGGCTATAGACGACGGCTTTCATGTACGAACTTCGGCTGCACTGGCTTGTTCCTTCCATCGTTGAGGGTTCACACCCATCACGACGAGCCATAGCTGCAATGGTATTTCCGCGAGGGCGGAGGCGGCAGCGATGAAGGGGAACAGATGGAGTGCAAACGGCGGTACCACGAAGGCCATCCAACCCAAACCATCAATTGCCAACAAAACCCCTAGAATTCGAGGCAGGAAGGCCGACTTGAAAATGAGGTAGCCGGCTAGGACGCACCAGAGTCCGAAGAACACCAGGTCTATGTCGAAAGCATAAGCATTCAACTTGAGAAAGACGTACGCCAACGCCTGTAACTGGTCCGTAGTAAATGCGCTCACGGAGCTACCGCCTTGCAGGATGAGCAAAGGAGCGACGTACAAGAGGCTGGTAAAGGCCTGCATCGCGCATACCACGAGACCGACGAACGCTGCGAGTAAGGAGAGGCTCCGGTTCACCGGCTTAAACAAGTAGTAGAACAGAAGGATCCAGGCGATATGACACGCAACCCCGATGAGAGAGGATACGAACCCGCACCAAAATAGCGGCTCGTGTCCCAGGATATTGGCTGCCGTCGCTGCGGCGTTGCCAGAGACCATAAGCCTGCCGAGAACGAACACCTGGCCGAACGCCGAGGTCATGCCCTCGAGCATTTCAAAGACACCGGCAACCCTGGCCTTGCAACGCGGAGACGCTTCTGCAATCGGTTCCATCATTTCATCGCCTCCGCATGGTCCGAGACTTGCACTTATTGTTCGTTAACCGGGAAGCTTCGTTGCGAGCCCAGAGGCGGGTTCCGCCGGATTGCGCAGCGGAGTTCCGCAGTACGGACAATAGACATCATTTATCCCAACCACACGCTGGCACTGCGGACAGCTCGGACTCAACTTGTAGCTGCAGCGAGGGCAGAAGTTGAATCCCGTCTGGACGGCACTCCCACATTGCGGGCAGACGCTGCTGCGCGGTTGCCGCAGCAGGAAGTAAAGAATGATGCCCAGAGCGTTGGGAATAATAACGGCCATAATCGTCCAAAGCGTAGGGCTCATCCCGCGTCGTTTCGCGTCACGGTTGATATAGCCGATGAGCAGCAGAAAGCAGCTCCCACCAATGCCGGCCAGTAGCCCAAGCAACGGCCTTGCCCATGCCGGCGGCCCGCCCGAGTGCCGAGCCACCACAACATTGAAGAAAACCTGCGCGGCGACAAATAGAATCCCCGCGAGCGCCCATGCCCACAGCGGAACAATCTTGATTTCCGCAGTCAGTCCAGTTTGCGTTTCGTTTCTTACCTGCATAAGTTGCTCCGCCTTGTTACTGCCTTTACCGCGACTGCTCGCCGTTGCTCGTGAGGTGCGTGCCGCGAGCCAACAACAGCACACTTACCACCAGCGCGGGCGCGATGAAGAAAAACATGAAGCCGGTTTGCCAAACCAAGGTCGAGACTCCGGCCCGTTCGCCCATCCAGGCAAAGAGCCGCCACAAAAAGGGAACGGTGAGCGTGGCAGAAAGACCCACGCCCAGACAGGCCATACCCACCAGCCACAGACGTTCCCGCGTCTCCCGAAGCCGGCTGGCGTGGAAGCGCACCCGCATCTGCGTGGCTCGCACCAGGCGCGGGTCGGCGGCTAGGGGCAGCGAACGCAACCCACCAACCACCCCGTTCGCTGCTTCCGCATAGTGACGGCATCCTTTGCATTCTTGGAGATGGGCCAGCAGCCAGGTCTGTTGCGTCTCCGAGAGATCCCCACCTAGAGCGATCAGCTCCCGGGCCTCATCGTGTGCGTTCCGCGTCATGCCTGCGCTCCCTTCAGCCGCGACATCAGCATGTTCAATCCGCGATATAGTCGCGACTTCACGGTGCCCAGGGGAGCCCCGGTCACGGTGGCAATTTCGTCCAAAGCTAGTCCTTCCTGAAAACGCAGCACCACGGCCTCGCGATATTCCGCCGGGATGCTCACCAGAGCCGCGCCGATGCGCTCGGCCTGCTCGTGCTGCTGCACAACTTCCCATGCCATGGGCCGGGTATCGGCCGGTTCGAGCGGTGCACGGTCTTCATCGTCCATCAGCCCATCCAGGCTGACCGGATTTTTCTTTCGCAAGTAGTCGATGGTCAGATTCCTCGCCACCGCGTAAAGCCATGTGCTGAATTCGTGCGCACCATCGTACTGATGGCCGCGTTCGAGCACGCGAATCCAGGTTTCCTGGAAGAGGTCTTCCGCCAGTTCACGATTTCCTGATAGGTAGACCAGATAGCGGAGAAGCCGGTGCTGATACTGTTCAATGAGACGATCCAGCAGGTCCGGATCACGCCGGCGGAGACCGCGAGCGATTGCGCTGGCCTCGGATTCCATCACATTCACGGAGCAATAAGCTAGGGCGTTCATGCTACCCGGATATACGGGCGAGGAGGCGAAAAAGATGCAGGATGGAAGGTATTCTCGGGGGAGCCGCCAGCAGAACGATCCGCCTGCGGTAGGTAGCTACTCGACCATGCGTGTTGATGGCCGTTCGGCGCTGACTCACCACTTCATTTAAGAATCGAGGTTTTTACTGCGGGCGCGTTCCAGGTCTCAGGCGTTTGGTCGCCTTGGAGTTGACCTTGCTGGGCCTTGCAATTCTGGCCTTCGCCGCCACCATTCCGTAGGACTGCTCAATCAAATCCGTGATTTCGGTCCAGGGCAGAGCGTCCAGTCGCTCTAACGACACCCATTTATAGCGACCAACATACGGCGCCGGAACAATGTCTTGCTGCTCGACCAGTTCGGCGAACCGTTCCGGCGTGCACTTTAACATCAGCCGCGGGGGTACGGAGTTCAGATCGAGGATGGTAAAAATCTTTCCTCGTACTTTGAAGCACAGGTCGTCTCCCCATTGCAGGTTCTCGGTCGCATGCGGAAAGGAAAGGCAGAAGCGGCGGATGGATTCAACGCTCATTACTTGATGGATGCCTGCGACCCGCACGACACAAAGATTTCTACCCTTACGTAAGGGCCGTCATACTGAGCTTGCGAGGATCTAGCGAGGAGCGGATTCCCGGTTGGTCCGGGTGCTTGTACCGGCACACGCCAGATCCTTGGGGACTAAGGTCCCTCAGGATTACTCTCGTGTCGATTAGATCAAATCAAGGGCCGCGTTCCTTCTCACACCTGCTGCCGCGCTTCACCCAGGGTCACACTAACATCCATCTTCTTTTTGCCTCGATAGATGGTGAGCCGCACCGTGTCGCCCGCCCGGTGATTGTTCATGACCTGGCCGAGGTCCTGCTGGTCCTGAACCTCCTGGCCATCAATGGCCACGATCAGGTCGCCGCCCACCATGATCGGCATGTTGCCGATGTAGGCGCGCTCGGTGCCACCACGCAAGCCGGCGCGGTCAGCGGAGCCACCGGGCACCACCTGCACGATCAGCAATCCACTGTCGGCCGCGAGCCCCATCTGGTCCGCCAGGCCCGGCGTAATGGGAATCGTGCTTACCCCCAGGGCCGGACGCCGCACCCGGCCCAGGGTCATCAGGTCGTTCAGCACGGCTTTGGCCGTATTCACGGGGATCGCAAAACCAATGCCCGCGCTCTGGCCCACGCTGGAGGCGATCAGGGTGTTGATGCCGATGACCTCGCCGTGCCAGTTCAACAACGGACCGCCGGAGTTTCCAGGGTTAATCGCGGCGTCCGTCTGAATGGCTTCTTCAATCTGTAACCCATCTGGCTCCCGCACCGGACGGATCGAGCTGATGATGCCGCGGGTCATGGTTCCGGCAAGTCCGAAGGGATTGCCGATGGCATAGACTTTTTGTCCGACCTGTAAATTGCGCGAGTCGCCGAGCACCATGGGAGTGAGCCCCGGGCCTTTTATCTGGATTACCGCCAAATCGTGAGCGCGATCGGTGCCCACGACGGTGGCCTTGTATTTTTTCAGATTGTGCAGCGTCACTTCCACCTGCCGGGCCTCGGCGATCACGTGATAGTTGGTTAGCACATGACCTTCTTTATCGATGATGAAGCCTGAACCCTGCCCCTCCTGCGGCACCAGGCCATAGAAGAAATCGAAAGTCACGGCGCGCGAAGTGATGTTCACCACGGAATCAATGTTTTTGCGATAAACGCCGATGTTGTTCTGCTCTTCGGCATCGAACGGCTCAGTCGCGGCGGCTTCGGTAATCTCCACCTTGTTGAGGGGACGGCCAAACCAGTTCGCAGAATGCATCGGCCCGGAACGGTAGGTCGTGAAGTAGTAGAACGCGCCGGCAAAAATCAGCGCCAGCAGGACGGGACGCAGCAGCTTCATATTTAAAAACCTTCCATCACCGACTCCATCTGATTCTAAATCCTCCGGCTTGCAGGTGTGGGGCGCACACTCTTGTCTGCCGCCTTTGAAGTTAATTTCAGGTCGTAAGCGCTGGTTCCGGTCCAGTTGCACAGGTTCGAGAAACTACTCATGGCGTGGCGAAATCCAAGGTCAAAGGGCGGCGGACAAGCAAGAGTGTCCGCCCCACACGGTTACGATTCCGCTTTCCTCTTCAACTCGGCGTAGATTGTCTTCACCTGGCGCGCGGTTTCATCGAGCGAGCCCGAGTTGTCGACCACGTAATCGGCAGCTTTGGTTTTTTCTTCATCGGGCAGTTGGGCCGCCATGCGGCGTGTGACTTCACGGCCCGCGGTTTCCTGGTCCACTCTCAAACGATGCGCCCAGCGCTCGATACGCTGCTCCGGTCGGCAGGTCACGGCTACCAGACGATCGAATCCCTCCGCCATGCCGGCCTCCAGAATGAGGGCCGCCTCCACCATGGCAATGGAGTGAGCATCGCGCCGGCCCACCTCCGCCATCCACTCCTCTTGGCGGCGAATCACGCCGGGATGCACGATCTGGTTCAGTTCCTGAACGCGGGAAGACTTGCCGCCGGCGCCGAAGGCGAGTTCCGCCAGGTGGGCGCGGTTCACACTGCCGTCCGGGTTCAGGATTCCAGATCCAAAATGATCCAAAACCTGCTGGTAGACTGGCTCGCCCGGCCGTATGAGCTGGTGAGCAATCTCGTCGGCCTGAATGACATGCACGCCCAAGCCGGCAAACATTTCGCCCACAATCGACTTGCCGACGGCGATGCCCCCGGTCAATCCAACCTTAAGCACTTCGGGCATGCTCGGCCGCCCGGGCGGGCGTGCGCGAGCCCCTCCTCATCCTGGCCGCTCTCACAGTGTTTGCCATCAGCATGGCGATGGTCAGCGGGCCCACTCCTCCGGGCACGGGCGTTATCACTCCCGCCACCTCGGTCGCATTCGGATGGGCATCTCCCACAAGAGTTGACCCTTTGCTCCGGAAGCTCTCCTCCCGCTTCGCATTGCCCGCGAAAAGCCGGTCAAACTCTGCCCGCTCGCTCACCTTGTTCATGCCAACGTCAATCACGGTGGCCCCGGGTTTCACGAAGTCGCGGGTAATCATTCCAGCTCGACCAATTGCGGCCACCAGGATATCGGCACGACGGCATACGCCGGGGAGGTCCTGGGTCTTCGAGTGGCAGACGGTCACCGTGGCATTGGCGTTGATCAACAGCATGGCGGTCGGTTTGCCAACAATATCGCTGCGGCCCACCACCACAGCCTCCTGGCCCGCGACTGGAATGTTGCTGCGCTTGAGGATCTCCATGATCCCCGCCGGCGTGCACGGCACCAGGCCGGGGCGCTGGGTGGAGAGAAAGCCCACGTTGACTGGGTGGAAGCCGTCCACGTCCTTGGCCGGATCGACGGCCATCAGGATCTTCTTGGAGTCAACCTGTGGCGGCAGCGGCAGCTGCACCAGGATGCCATCAATTTCATCGCGACGATTGAGTTGGAGGATGAGTTCCAGTAGCTCCTGGGTCGAGATCGTCTCCGGCGGGGTGAGTTTCTCGCTGTAGATTCCCACTTCTTCGCAACTCTTAACTTTGCCGCGGACATAGATTTCTGAGGCTGGGTTGTGGCCGACTAAGACGACTGCCAGGCCGGGACGCAGGCCGGACGCTGTCATGTCCTTGACCTCTGAAGCGACCTCCGCCCGGATTTCGGCAGCGATCTTGTTGCCGTCCAGAATCGTGGCAGCCATCAACCCTCGTCCTCCGTTAGAGAATGGAGCTTTATCGTAAACCATCTCGGCAAAAAGAGCTTAACCGCAAAGGTCGCAAAGGAACGCCTTGGCGTTTCCTTCTTGGCGTCCTCATGCGGTTAAGCTTGTTCCGGCTTTTACGCTCGCAGAAAAATCGCGTAAAATCTCCCCATGATTCCCCAAGACCTGCTCGACATCCTGGTGTGCCCGGTGTGCAAAAAGCCGCTGGCGCTGAAAAACGAAGGACAGAGTCTGAAGTGCGCCGAGTGCCGCCGCGTCTACCCGGTCCGGGACGGAATTCCGATCATGCTGGTGGACGAAGCCGTCACCGATCCTTCCTGAGCCAATATCCTAAGTCCATATCCTGAGCCATATTCTGTCATCGCTTCGCGTCCCACAACGACACAACGTGTCAAGATCGAGAATTCCCGATATGGCCCGTTCGTGCCACAAAACCCACCCCGGCCGACATCATCGAAAGATTTAGGTGCCTTGCAACTTACCGCAGCATAAGGGGTTTAAGAAACCAAACCGCCGCTCCTTGCGTATATGGAGAAAGGGCCTTGAGTGCGGCACCAAAATTGCATGCAACGTTCATGACAGGTAGTGAGTCTAATAGATTAAGGAAATAGTGGTCGGAGGTGATAACGATCATGAGAGAACGATTCTCCAGTACCGAACTGTTGGCTCTGCGCAACGATCTTCTGCAGGGAGGTTTGATCGATTCGCGTGAAGCCGCTGAACTCCTGCAAGTCTTCCTCATGGGCCGTGGCTACGGGGTATCGCCTCAAGCAGCCATGGACGCCGTGGGCCGGGTTGAGATGTCAGGGTGCTCCATGCCGGTGCTGCAGAAAGAACTGGAGAGCCTTGCTCTGGTGATGTAAGCGGTGACCAAGACTATGTAAGAAATCTGCGGGGACCTCAGAACCAAGCCGTTTCCCCGCGAGGTGAGTAACAAGAATCAGCCGGGCAAACCTGCCCGGCGTTTTTGTTTTTAAGGCAGCTTTTTGCTACTAGCTCCTGGCCAGGCCCGCATCCGGAAACGCTAGAAGCCAGCAGCTAGAAGCTGTTTTCTCACTCATACCTCAAACTCTCCACCGGATCCAACTTCGCCGCTCTGGTGGCGGGGACGGTTCCGAAAATCACGCCTACGAACGACGACACCAGGATGGCCACGATCGCAGACAGTCCTGAAATCGGAATGCGGTATTCCGTGAGGAAGCGCACCGAGTACGGAATCGCTAGGCCGATGATTACGCCGATCAGGCCTCCGACCAGGGAGATGGTCATGGCTTCGGCCAGGAACTGGAAGCGGATCTCGCGGTTGGTGGCGCCCAGTGCTTTCCGGATGCCGATTTCGCGGATGCGGGAGCTGACTGTCGCCAGCATGATGTTCATGATTCCAATGCCGCTCACCAGCAGGACCACGGCTGCTACCAGCAGCAACACCAGGGTCAAGGCGTTAGCGGTCTTTTCCGCCAACAGGACCAGTTGGGTGAGATTCATCACGTTGTAGACCGACTCGGCCCGGTGCCGGCTCTTGATGACTCGCCGAATCTGCTCCGTTGCCGGCTGCACCATCGAAGGATCGGCGGTCGAGAAATATATCTGTTTGACATTCGGAGTGTCGGTAAAGTAGCGACTCACCGTGTATGGAATCAGCATGGTGTAATCCACCACTTCGGTTTGCCCGAAAGTGTCCACCCGCTCCCGGAACGTACCCACGATGGTGAACGGCAGGCCGCTGAGCTTGATGATTTTGCCGATGGCTTCTTCTTGCGATCCGTAGAGCTCCTCGGCCATCTTTTGGGTGATCACTCCGACCTTGTTGTGTTCCTGCGAGTCCTTGGAGTCAAAGAACCGGCCGGTGATCACCACCAGGTTGCGCACGATTCTGTAGTCGGGAAAGACTCCGAGCACGGAGATGTCGCGTTCCTTGCCTCCGCCCACGGGAATACGTTCGCCCAGAGGCACCACAGGCGACGCCGCGACGATGCCGGGCACCTCCTCCATGGCAGCATTCATGTCATCGATGGTGAGCGGATCGGGAGTGACATTGGCTATGCGCTGGCCTCCGCTCTGGTATTCGGCCTCGATCTGGTTGGTGCCGATGGACTGGATCTGGCTCAGCACATACTGCTTGCCGGTCATGCCAATGGTTACGACCAGGATCAGCGAGGCGGTGCCGATGACCATCCCCAGCGCGGTCAGCGCGAAACGCACTTTGTTGCTGCAGAAAGTCTCGTAGGCGAAACTCAGGACTTCGCCGTACACCATTTTCGGCGGACGTCGTTCCGGCGCGGTGGTGGTGGCAGTTGCCATGCGTCTTGAGATTAGATGCTAGCCGCAATGGCCCGGAGGCCGCAAATCGAAGTCGAAGGTGCAACCACCGCGAAGACCTTCGAACGAGGAGGGAGTGAATCCGTCATAGACGCCGCGGAGCGGCGCAAGAATAAAAGGCCAGGGCGCAAGCCCCGGGTGACGACCGGCCCTTGAACGCCCTGAAGGGGCGAAAGAGGCTGCGGCACGGACGCCGAATCTCGCCAATCCTGGAATCGGTAGGCTGACCTCTTTCACCCTTCCAGGGCTATGCACCTTACTACGCACCCAGGGCTTACGCCCTGGGCTTTATTCTTGCGCCGCTCCGCGGCTTCGCCTAGCCCGGCGGCTCGGCCGCGCCCCGGGCATAGTAGGCGGCGTAACCCGGGTCCAGCTTCCTGCCTTTCGCGCTGAAAATCCGGAAGTGCGCCAGCCCCACTCTCTGTAGAGCAAACTGCAGAGTCGTCCTGAGCACTCCGAAACCGTAGGTCACGCTGCGGCTGAAGTTGATGGAAGACGCCTCCTCGAAATACTTGGTCGGGCATGATACCTCGCCGATTCGGAAGCCAAAGTTCACACATTGCGCCAGGACCTGGTTGTCGAAGACAAAGTCGTCCGAGTTCTCGAGCAGAGGAAGCTCCAGCAAGACCCGTCGGCTGAAGGCGCGATAGCCGGTGTGATATTCCGACAACTTGATCCGGAGAAACAAATTCTCGAACGCGGTGAGGAGGCGGTTGGCCACATACTTGTAGAACGGCATGCCTCCGTGCAGGGCCTGCCCGCCAATGATGCGCGACCCCAGCACCACGTCGTAGACCCCGTAGGCCACCATACTGGCCATGGCTGTCACCAGCAGCGGCGTGTACTGGTAATCGGGATGCACCATGATGACCACATCCGCGCCCGCGGCCAGGGCCTCGCGGTAGCAGGTCTGCTGGTTGCGTCCGTAGCCATAATTCTGGTCATGCACGAAGAATTGCAGCCCCAGCTGGTTGGCAATTTCGACGGTGCGGTCGGAGCTGTGATCGTCCACGAGAATGCGGATATCGACCAGCTCTGGCAGTTCCGCCACGGTCGCTGCTAGGGTCTTCTCCGCGTTATAGGCCGGGAACACCACGGCGATGCGTTTCCGGTTGATCATCGTGATGATCATAATCTCATAAACAGTGGGGGGCAGGCTGGTGTGGGGCGGACACTCTTGTCCGCCGCCTTTGAAGTTGATCCTTGGTTGAGGCCTTAGATGCTATCTAGTAACAGAGGCTTCGCTTGTCTTGAATGCCCAAAGGCCAAGTCAAAGGCGGCGGACAAGACTGTCCGCCCCACACCGATTGTTGATAAAATAGTTATTCAGGCAAGCTTGAACTCATGTCCGAAGAGCGCACCCTATTCGAGAAGGTCTGGAACGAGCACATCGTCTCGTCGCCACCGGACCGTCTCCCGCTCCTTTATATAGACCTGCACCTCGTCCACGAGGTCACCTCGCCGCAGGCTTTCGACGGCTTGCGGGCGGCCGGGCGCCGGGTGCGCCAGCCCAATCGGACAGTGGCTACGGTCGACCACAACATCCCGACCGAGCCGCGTGGAACGCCGATCACTGACCCGATTGCCGCCCTCCAGATCCAGGCCCTGCAAAAGAATTGCAAAGAGTTCGGAGTTCCTCTGTTCGACATGGACTCGCCCAACCAGGGAATCGTGCACGTCATCGGCCCCGAACTCGGACTAACCCAGCCGGGCATGACGATTGTCTGCGGCGACAGCCACACCAGCACCCATGGCGCATTCGGAGCGCTGGCCTTTGGCATTGGCACATCCGAAGTCGAGCATGTGTTGGCCACGCAATGCCTGCCCCAGCGCAAACCGAAAACCATGCTGATCGACGTTCGCGGCCCGCTGCCCGAAGGGGTAACCGCGAAAGACCTGGCCCTCGGCATCATCGGACAGATCGGGACCGATGGTGCCACCGGACACGTCATCGAATACGCCGGCGAAGCTGTTCGCGCGCTTTCGGTCGAGGGCCGGATGACGCTGTGCAACATGAGCATTGAGGCCGGAGCCCGCGCCGGCATGGTCGCGCCCGACGAAACCACCTTCACTTACATCAAGAATCGCCGCTTCGCCCCGCACAATGGAGACTGGGAAAAGACGCTGGCGCACTGGCGTACTCTGCCTTCTGACCCTGGCGCACGCTACGACAAGGTCGTCGAAATCGATGCCTCGAAACTGGCGCCGTTCGTGACCTGGGGGACGAACCCGGGCATGGTGGTCGCGGTCAGTGGAAGGGTTCCGGACCTGAGCCAACTGAAGACCGATACCGATCGCCGTGCCGCCGAACGTATGCTGGAATATATGGGGCTCGAGCCCGGCACCCGAGTTGATGAAATACCAGTGGACAGGGTTTTCATCGGCTCCTGCACCAACTCGCGTCTGGAAGATTTACGGGCCGCCGCTCGCGTGGCCAAAGGGCATCATGTAAATGCGAAAGTTCGAGCCATGGTGGTGCCGGGATCGCAAGCTGTGAAACATGCAGCTGAGAAGGAGGGCCTTGACCGGATTTTTCAGGAAGCCGGCTTCGAGTGGCGCGAGTCAGGCTGCTCCATGTGCCTGGGCATGAACCCTGACATCCTGCAACCGGGCGAGCGTTGCGCCTCCACCAGCAATCGCAATTTTGAAGGGCGCCAGGGACGAGGCGGACGCACTCACTTGGTCAGTCCGATGATGGCAGCGGCAGCGGCCATTGCCGGGCACTTTACCGATATCCGTAACTGGAAATTTCAGTAGGAGAGTAGCGCCGGCGTCCCGCCGGCTGTCCGGAGGCCATCCCGCCCTCCGCAAAGTCTGGAGAACGAATGAAACCGTTCCGCAAACATAAGGGCAAAGTCGCCCCGCTCCATCGCCACAACATCGACACTGACCAGATCATCCCCAAGCAATTCCTGAAAAGAATCGAGCGCACCGGTTTTGGTGAATTCTTGTTCTATGACTGGCGCCGCACCAAGGACGGCGCGCACGACCCGTCGTTCTCGCTGAACCATCCGGGCCACGCCGGAGCCAGCGTTCTTGTGGCCGGCAAAAATTTCGGCTGCGGATCGTCGCGCGAACATGCCGTGTGGGCGCTTGAGGATTTCGGCTTCCGGGCGGTTATCGCGTCATCGTTCGCCGATATCTTTGCCAACAACTGCGTGAAGAATGGCGTGCTCACGGTGGTGCTGACCGAAGCTGAAGTCGAGGAGATCGTTCGCCGGACAGCGGAGCACCATGACTACCATCTCTCCATCGACCTGGAGCAGTGCAAAGTCCACGATGACCACGGATTCTCGGCCAGCTTCGGGATTGACGAGTTCACCCGTCACTGCCTGCTCGAAGGGCTCGACGACATCGGGCTGACGCTGAAACACGAAGCCGAAATCACCGCCTACGAAACCCAGCATCCCGCTTCACAAAGGGTCGTGTAGGGCGGGCGCCCTCGCCCGCCCCTTTTTTCGCGTGTAGCGGCCCAAGCCGAACTCAAACGTCTCTTTGATCCCTGGAGCTTTCGTGCCTGCTCTCGAACTTGCGGGGCGTTGCCTCGCCGCGCGCTCCGGACCCTGCCCGCGCGCACATTGGTCGGAAAACCGGAAAGCAGTCTCGATCACGCAAGAGCGCCTCACCATCGTGATACAGCCTTATTAGGTCGAGGAGGCACGACAATTGCACACTGGGGCCAAGATTGAGGCTCGCCGATTTCCGAGGGTACTGATGGATGTTGACGTAAATATTTACTCGCAGAGAAACGGTCTGGCGCCGGGCCGGACTGTGGACATCAGCGAAGGCGGCATCTCAGCGGTAGTTCCCATCGACCTGTTTATCGGCGAAACTGTGAAGATGGCGATCAGGTTCCCGCTCGAATCGGTAACTGTCACCGCAGTCGTTCGCAGCCGGAACGTTTTCCGCTATGGCTTCGAGTTCGATCAGCCTAAGACAGGCAAAGAACTCACAGGAAAGGAACTCATCAAAAAAGCTCCGGAGAGACCTGACTCGCCCTAATGGTGTGGGCGCGGCGGCCCGCCGCTCTGTCTCGACTAAACCGGTGGCCCCGGCGGCGCTCCCGACGATTTCAGCTTAGGAGTGTTTTGCTCCGGATTCTGCAGGAACAAAATGATCTCGTGATCAAGCTGTTCGATCGCAGGGCCGCGGGTTGCGTTCTTCCGGATCACACCCTGAACCTCGCGCACTCCGGCCAGCCCCACGGCCCGCACTTCCGCCGTCGCCTCGGAATTCGCCGCCAGCATCATCAACCGCTCCGCAACTTCGGTTTGTACCACGCCCGCGAGATCACGTTCCGCTGCTGTCTTGGTGGTGGCAGAAAATGCGGCACTCACCAGTGCGGAAACTACACTCCCGGGTGATGGAACCCCGCTGTCCTGCTCCGAGATTACGGCCAACCTTTCGAGGCGCCTGGGATCGAGCAATCCTCCAACCACGATTTCCGCCACCGCCCGCGCTCCATCCTGCGGGCTGGAAAGATATCCCGCCGAAGAGGTGAAGCGCTCGGCATCCGAATCCCGGTTTTCCTGCGGCGCTAGCGCCTTCCAGATCTCCGGCGTAACGCTCAATTGGGACGGATTCAAAGCGCTCAGAGCCAGTTGCAGGGCCTCTTTCTGACTCTCGGCGGGCCAGATGATGATCGGCTGCTGTCCGTCGCCCACCAGGGAGAGTGGCACCTTGGCACTGCCCACCACATTGATTGCGGCACCCAACGCGTAGCGATGAAACAGATAAATCAGGGGCAGACGAGAGGCAAACATCGAATTGGGTTCGCCTGGGCGCAGCATGCGTGGGCTGTAGTGGGCCAGCAGCGAATCCCGGACGGGCAGAACCTCCTTCAGCCAGGTTACCGGATCGGGACCGTCATCGTACGAATTCCAGCGTGGATCGGCAGTGTTTCCCCAGACAATTCCTTTCGCGATGGCGCCTTTTACGATCGCGTCCAGGCGCGCATGTTCTTCCGCGTTGCTGCCTGGATTCCCCTGGCTGTAGCCCCACTCGATGGCAAAGCGATCGTAGCTACCGGTTCCCTGCATGTAGGCGTCGGAGAGGTCGGCGGTTCCGTCGGTACGAATTTGCACTCGGGGCGCGAAGTAGTCCATCACCGAGCCACGCCCGTAGGTGCTGGCCACGAAGTTGTGGTCGAGGCCAAGCACATGACCCACTTCGTGGCAGGTAAGCAGCGCCAGGCGCTGCAGCATGACTCTTTCCTCGGGGGTTTGTGGATCGAGACTATCCAGGGCGGCGAACGTATCCAGCGCGGGCTCGGCAGAATCGCGACCGGAGGGCATCACCGATTCCCAATAGTTGTTGACCGTACGCATGCGATGCGAATCCAGTTGCACCACGGCGTGAATGATCTCGCCGGTGCGCAGGTCAACGTGGCTTTGCCCGACCGACCATCCCCGTCCGGAGCGGTTCGTCCACTGGATGGTGGGGTAGCGAATGTCCATCGGGTCCGCGCCCTCGGGCAGATCTTCGATACGCAGCGCATTCCTGAAGCCCGCCTGCTCGAACGCCGCATTCCACCACAACGCCCCCATTCGCGCGGCTGAACGGACTGGCTCCGGAATGGCGCGGTCGAGATAGAACACGATCGGCTTCACCGGCTCGCTGAGCGCGGCGTTCTGATCTTTTTTCTGCAGACGCCAGCGCTGCACCAGGTAGCGGGTAAGCGGTTGACCGTAGGGCTGGGAAAAATCCTGAAGGCTGGTGTTGCTGAATCCTACTCGGGGATCCTGCTCCAGGAGCTGGTATCCGGGCGCGGGCATGGCCACAAACGAATGGTGCTCGCGGATAGTCAAGGCATGCGGATCGGGCTGGTTCAAATCGCTCTCGGAATCGGACGCAAAAGTCAGCAACGCTTCTACTTCGGTGTTAAGCGGAAAGCTTCCAGTGTGTTCGAGATCCAGCACGCTGCGGTCCTTGTCCAGCCGCCAGTCGGCTGCCTTGGACGATTGCTCGCGCACGACGATTCCGCCCACGGCGCGCGCCGGCCGGCGCAATTGTGAAAGCAGGTCAAACGCATCCCGGACAAGCAAGGCATCGGCATCGACCAGCACCGTGCCGTCCCTCTCCGCTTCGACCGGGAGCGAAGCCAGCACAGACGTTGGGAAACTGTATTCCACGGAATGCCGCAGCTCCGGCGTGCCATTGGGAGCGACGAAACTGCTGTTCTGCTCAATCACCAGTACGCGCATCCCGACTCGCCGAAAGCGGCACACTGAGCCGGATCCAAAGGAACTCCGGTCGGCGAAGGCCTCGATCGTACCGACGCCGCTGCCCAGTCCGGTGAAATAGAGAAATTCCCCTTTGAGGGCGGCCGGCGATAGTTCGAACAAAATGTCGCCCTTTTTTTCGTCCCAGTAGTAAGGGAAGAAGCCGTCGTGCCGTTCCAATCCCGCGGTGCGCACCTCCAGGGCGGAAGCGTCGCCGGCAGGCTTGGCCGACGTCTGGGCGGCGCCGGTAGCGATACAGGCAACAAGCACGACCAAAGCAAACGAAATATGCAGTCTTTTCATAGGCTTTTGTCTTATACATTACGGGCCCGCGGTTGCTCAAACAGCTTGGCGATCTTATGGGGGACAGGCGTCCTCCCCCGTCATGCACGGGCCCTCGCTGGGACGGGCGGGACGCTCGTCCTCCATCGGAATTTCGTCCGGCGTACTGCTACATGTCCCAAATGCATTGGCCGTTCTGAAAAAATGAGATTAGGCCGTCTTCGCTGACTTTCAGAACATGCCCGAAGCGCGAGGCTGCAATTGCCGCCGTCGTTCGCCCGCCCTCGATGTTTTCGGGATGAAATTCGGCCAGGTCCTGATGACGGAGAATCGCACCAAATGCCAACAGGTTTGAGTCCCGGTCCAACACGATGCCGCCATCGATACGGGCCACGGTCTCCAATACCGCGGTCGGAAGTTCGAGCACCCGTCTCTGATGGAGCAAATAATGGAGCTGGTCCTTTGATCCGGAAAGGGGCTGTGGACCGTAGTCCGGCAAGGATGAAAGGAGGTCGCTTCTGGACACCAGGGTGGCAACGCTGCTGGGATCTTCAAGCACGACCAACAGGCCGCCCCTCCGATCTTCCGCCAGGTTCAGGGCTGCGACGAATAGTCGCCTGGCAAGTTCGGAATTGCCGATGGCGTCGTTCCACATTTCGTACTTTCGCTCCGCATCGGTAAGCCTCCAGCGACCGTCCAGAAAGCGGAACATCTGCACTCCATCGGCAATGATCTTCATTTCTCCGTTGGGGGTAAGAATCATGCAAACGTGGCCACCACAGAGTGTGGCCCGACTGTGGGTCCGATAGCGGTCGGGACTGGGGACAGCGAGTTCAGTATTCGAAAATGGCTCTGCCCACTGCTCCACGTCGATGACCTCGGCAAGGTAGCCGTCCTGGTCTACCAGAGCCAGCGTCTGCAGCCCATCACAGAGGCGGTAAAAACTGCGAATCGAAGTCAGCGCCAGGGAATAGCGCAGCGCACCAGCTGGAGTCGAAGGGAGCGCGTGGCAGGGGTCGGGCTGCGTCCCAAACAGAAGCGTCCCAGTCGAGATCCGACGGTTTTCGTAGGTACTCAAAGAAGTCGTCCGCAGTACTTCGATGACATCCTCGACCCGATCCGGCCCCGTCCACACTTCGCCCGCATACGGGCGACTATCGACGTAGGCGGATACATATCGGTCTTCGGGCAGGCCTCGAAAAAGCTCGAATCTCTGATCGACCAGCGCGGGGTCGAGAATCATCCGATACCGGGAGTCGAGCACCGTGCCAATACTCTTCAATAATTTCAGCTCGGAATCGCTGAACGGTTTGCCGTTGTCCAGAACGTACTGAGCTCCCAGCCAGTTCAGGGTCAGAGATGAGCCGTCGGAATTCTCCGTGATTCGCTGCCTGCTCTGGTGAGAGCCCGTCGTAACCGCCTCGAGCCGGGCTGTGGGGAAGAAATATTTGATGCCATATTCAACGAACTTCCCGTAAAGTCCGTCGAGAAATGGAGGTGCTTGGGTACGATTCGTCATGCAGGGAACCTCCGGAGCCCGCTGGGATAGCGCAACTATTCGATTGGATGTTAACGGAAGTAAGAAGTATGCGAAAGAAACTACATCGCGGCTTGCAAGCTCGGGTGCGTCGATTCTGCCGGATTCGCTGTTCAATGCCCATCTGCTTAGACTCTTTCCGGAATCGGATATATATTGAGGCTAGCGAAGGGCCGGTGATTCAGCAGGCTGTGCAGCAAATCGCGCCAGCGAGGCTGCAACTTGTTGCGCGGACGACGTGGAGGGATGCGTGAGTGGTTGAAACGGGCGGTCTTGAAAACCGCTGTACCTGAAAGGGTACCGGGGGTTCGAATCCCTCTCCCTCCGCCATACAGTCTGAGCTGCACAGAAAATCTGGCTGCACCGGAATTCCCCAACTCCTCCTCAAACCCCGCCGGAGAAGCAATCCCGCGGAACCTGGTTCGCAAGCTCTGTGCCCTTTTCCCTGGACAAATCCGTTTCTCGGAATACATTCCTGTTGGTGATGGATAATGTCGTCAGAGAATATGACAGTCTAACCGGAATGGGGTCGCTTTGACTCGGGACCTATGACAGATTAGGTGAGACCGGTTCGCCAGAAGAGGGAAATGCATGGCGACGCTGAAGCTTCTTGTCGTAGAAGATGACCTCGCGAGCCTGGAATTGATGACGGAGGTCTTCACGTCTTTGAAGGCGGAGGTGCGTCCGGTCAGTGACAGTGAGAAAGCGGCGGATATGGTCAACCGGGAGAAATTTGACGGGATCTTCCTGGACCTGGAAATGCCAAAGGTGAATGGCTTCGATCTCGCGCGCCGGATCCGCCAGTCGTCCTGGAACAAGTCTGTTCCGATTGTTGTCGTGACTGGCCGCGATGACAGGCGCACCATGCAGGAAGCATTTGAGATTGGAGCGACGTTCTTTTTACAGAAACCTGTGGACAGGGTGAAGCTGACCGGCCTGTTCCGCACCATACGGGGCACGCTACTCGAGAATCGACGCAAGCACACGCGAGTTCCCCTCCACACGGCGGTGACCTGCAGTGTAGGCCCTCGCAGCGTACAGGGAGTTACCTGGAACCTCAGTTCGGGTGGAATGCAGGTCGAAGTCGGCGATCTGAAGCCGGGAGACTCGGTGAAAGTATCCTTTCGATTACCCCAATCCGGGGTGGCGATTGATGCGGTCGGCGTTGTCGTGTGGACGAAGGAGCAGCGCCAGGGAATCCAGTTCACTAGGACAAGTGCGCAGAATCAACAGGCGATCCAGAAATTCATTGTGGAAGCGGAAAAGCTGGAGTAACTCACAAATAACGCAATGCGGCTGGTCACGACTGGCCTGCAGACTTTGCCAACTTGCGGCCACGAACCACCCTGCCTACTTCGACAATGAGTTGTTGCTGCCATGAGCCATTCTTGTGAAACAACGCCTGGGTTTCTCGACCAAGAAGCGCAATCTCCTCTTCCGCCAGCGTCTTGGCGGTCATGACAAAAATAGGCAACTCCTTCAAAGTGGCTTCTTTCCGGATGTGGCGAATCACCTCAAAGCCGTTCATGCCCGGCATCATGAGATCGAGCAGCACTGCATTGACCAGTTTTGAAGTGAGCACCTCCAGGGCCCGAGCGCCGCTTCTTACGCTCTGAGTCTCGTATCCCGCGGCCCGCAGAGTCTCTTCCAACAATTCCAGAGTTTTAGGGTCGTCGTCGACCAGCAGGATCGTGGAATCGTCCGCATCGACCGCAACCGGCACATGTTTGCGGATCGCTTCAAGAAGCACCGGCTGGCGAATCGGCTTGATGAGATAGTCGGCCGCACCCAGCGCGAACCCAACCTGTTTTTGATCGACGATAGAAACGACGATGATCGGAATGTTGGCCGTCTCCACGCTCTTCCTCAGCTCCACCAGCGTTTCGAAGCCATTGCCGCCCGGCATGAACACGTCCAACGTGATCGCATTCGGGAGCAATTCTTTAGCTCTCTTGACCGCTTCAGCTCCCGACTCAGCCATGGCGATCCGGTATTCGGAATCCAGGTAGCTGGCAAGAAGCTCCCGGGCGGGGGCCTCGTCGTCTACAAGCAGGACAAGGGGCTTGGCGCGGCTTGCGCTCAACGCAACGGAAACATTCGCTGGCGCGTCAACCAGCAGAGGACCCGGGGACGTGGATCCGGCGGGAAGGCTAAAAATAAATCGGCTGCCTTTGCCCAGCTCGCTTTCCACCGAGATTCTCCCCCCTTGTTGTTCCACCAGGCGCTTTGTAATCGCCAGCCCCAGCCCCGTTCCTTGATGATTCGGTTCCGCCGTTCCCTCGACCTGCCGGAATTCGTCGAAGATGATGGCCTGATCCTCGGGCCGGATGCCAATGCCGGTGTCGGTTACCGATATGCGAATCGAATTTTCATCTTGATGACAATCGATGGCGATCCGGCCCCCTTTGGGTGTGAACTTGACCGCATTGCTGACCAGGTTGTAGAGGATCTGCTTGAAACGAACCCGATCGGCATAGACGGCCCAATCGGCCTCAAGCGTATCTTCCACAGCTATATTTTTTGCCATTGCCAGGGGGCGGATGGTGGAGAGGACCTCGGGCAAGGCGTCTTTAACGCGAAAATCCTCACACCGCAATTCGAGCTGCCCGGCTTCGATCTTCGAAAGATCCAGAATGTCGTTGATGAGCTGCAGCAAGTGCGACGATCCCTGCTTGATGTGATTCACAAAGCGCTTTTGCTTGTCGTTGAGTCCGCCCGCTGTCTGCTCGGCCAGAAGGTCGGAAAAACCCACAATCGCGTTCAACGGGGTCCGCAACTCATGACTCATACTGGCGAGGAACTTGCTCTTCATTTGGGTGGCGCGTTCGACCTCGCGATTGCGGAGTTCAAGCTGTTGATTGGAAGCGGCCAGGCTATCGCCGAATTTCTTCTTTTCTGCTTCGGCCCGCTTTCTCAGCGTAACATCGACCGCAACAACAACTTCCGCATCCCGGCCCGCAAGGTTTAGAGCGTACGAGGTGATCTCTACGTCGATGATGGTTCCGTCCTTCCGGCGATGCCGCCAGTCACCGATTCTCTGGTTTCCATCCTGGATGGTGCTCACACTTTCGAGCAGAACGGGAACATCCTCCGGCGGGCGAATGTCTTTGATGGTCATGGTCAGGAATTCGTCGCTGGAATAGCCATAGTTGCGGACTGCGGCGGCGTTTACCACAAGAAAACGCAGCGTCTCCCGGTCATAAATCCAGGTCGGAAGTGGATTGTTGTCGAACAATCTGCGGTGCCGCTCTTCGCTCTCCTGGAGCAACTCTTCGGCCCGCTTGGGCTCGGTTACATCACGGGCGACGGCATACATGAGTCCTTGCTGGGGCACGGAAACCGCATTCCACGAGAACCATCTATACGATCCGTCTTTGCACAAATAACGGTTTTCGAAGGCGAGAGTGGGCTCTCCTTTTACGAGGGTCCCTTCTTCGGCTTCCGTGGCTACGTAGTCCTCCGGATGGATGAACTCCTTGTAGGGACGGGTGGTAAGTTCGTTTGCGCTGAAGCCGAGAGTTTCCTCCCAGCTGGGGTTGACGTACTTAAAGTACCCGTCAAAATCGGCGATGCAGAACATGTCGACTGACAGATCCATAAAACGGTTGCCAGTCTCCAGCCTGGAATAAAGTGAACTCACAAAACCGATGACCGCGAGGCCAACGCACAGAAACGCCAGTCCAAGGAACCACACACTCCTTTCCACCGCCCAAACACCTCGGTGCAGAGCGGCCACCGGCTGTTCGACCAAGACCCCCCAACCGTACGGGGAGATCGGTTCGTATCGGGTGAAGAAGGTGTCGCCATCACGCTGGAAAGTACCGTTGCCGGCTTGGCCCGTTCGCATCTGCTTGACAGGCGCATACCCACTTAAGTCGACTAGGGGAGAGAAGGATTTTATCTTGGGACGAGCGGACAGATGTCCACCCTGGTCCACCAGCGAGATTGTCCATCCACCCTCGAGCTTGGTTTCCATTAAGCGCCGGCTAATCGCGTCGAGGGCAAATGCTCCCATGAGAATGCCCATGGGTTTGCCATCGTCGTCCTTCACCGGAACGACAATCGCCACGACCAACCCATATGGAGGAATGGCGCTCCGGTAAGCTTCAGAAACATAAGGCTGCCATTGGCGGGTGACGCCCTTGTACCAGTTGCGGTAGGCGAAATTCATGCCGATCACGTTTTTGTCAGCCGGACTGACAACGCGAATCGTGCCCCCCAAGTCGAACGTTCCAACGTAGGCAAAATCCCGCCGCAAGGCGCTGGCTTGGTCCAGGTGCCATTGCACCAGCTTCAGGTCGGCTCGGGTCCAGGCGGCGCGCAGGGTCCGGCGAGTGGCAATCGACTCCAGGAACGCGGTGCTCTGGCTCAACTGCTCCTCGACCGAGGTGGCGGAGATTCGGGCAATCTGAGTGCTCTCGATCGTCGCCTGTTTCTCGGCCTGGGCTTCCATCAATCGGCTGGTAGAGTATGAAAAAAGCGCGATCGGCAGGATCACGAAGACAAGCAGCAACGCGGAAAGCCGCCAGCGGCTTCTTGTCGCCCATTTTTTTACCCGGACGGCCAGATTCATCGGCCCTCTTTAGGGAAGCTATGTTTCATTGCGTGCTGCCTGAGCGAGAGGCTTCGGGGTGGCGCACTCGACCTTTCGCTTTTGCCAAAGGCGTTCCAGCTCGGCATCCAGTGCCGAGGGGCTGATGGGTTTCGACAGATACTCGTCAAAGCCCGCTGCCAGGGTCTTCTCGCGGTCACCGCGCATGGCGTACGCGGTAACCGCCAGTACGGGGAGCGTAGCCATGGCTGGGTCTTCGCGAATCTTCCGCATGGTAGCAAAGCCATCGAGCACCGGCATATTGAGGTCAAGCAGCAAGGCGTCTGGTTTGGACTGCGCAATCATCGCCAGTGCTTCCTGACCATTACAGGCCTCTTCGACGGTGTATCCGCGGGCCTCAAGCAATTCACGCAGTAGTTCGCGGTTGACCGCGTTGTCTTCGGCAATGAGGATTCTTTTCATATTTGGCCTGCTGCTCTTGTCTGACTACGTTGAGCTGATCGGTCGAGCTAGGAGACAAGTTGCCTCTTCTCTGCCCCAGTTGCCTCTGCTCTTAACCCCCGGCACCGGCCGCGGCCCCGCGAGCCAGGAAGTTTGCCGCACCGCTTCTGACCAAGCGCTCGAACTGGTCGAA
>Ga0137403_10000810_pt1 | contig 40190 bp, 33 predicted proteins | sample CZOMad2_1_16fung_FD_122057 | JGI IMG/M metagenome (GOLD analysis project Ga0137403, IMG submission 122057) | Vadose zone soil fungal communities from Angelo Coast Range Reserve, California, USA - CZOMad2_1_16fungal (Hybrid Assembly) | ecosystem: Environmental > Terrestrial > Soil > Vadose zone...
AAGTGTACGGCGCCGGGGCGCTCTACGAACAGAACGGGATTATTCTTCAAGCGGAGACAACCCTCAAGTCCAGCATGGGAACGCTCCATCCGGAGGACTTTTTTGACGCTGACAAGCGGGTCGCCAAACAGGATGAGAGTCGCGACCGATTCAACGACCTGCTGATTCCGAACGGACTCCGGGTCGAGCATGTGCTGATCCGGTATCCGCAATATCATGAAGCGGTGCAGGCACGAATCGAAGCGCGCAACATCCAGGAACAAACCAAGCAGAAAAACGTGCAGGAGGCGATTCTCGCGCAAGCCCTGGGGGCCTTTAAGGAAGTCGAGCAGCAAGGACTGGCCGACTTGTCCATCAAGCTGATGGAAGGCTCGAACTATGTGACGCGGATCAATGCGCAGATGGATGCTTACCGCCGGAAAAAAGCTTCCGAAGGAAACAAGATCATCGCCCTGGCTGAGGCGGAAAGGCAACGAATGATCAATGACGCTTATCAGGGAGCCGGGGCCGACCGGCTTGTCGGCCTGGAATGGGCCAAAGTGCTCTCCGGCCTGGATACAATCATCCTTGAGTCGGGTGGCCCGAATGGCTTCAACCCGCTGGATCTGGATTCCTTGATGAAACAACTCAGACTTAAGCCCTCGGAGAAAAAATGATTTATGAGCACTGCCGCAAAAATTCTTTGGATCGCGATCACGTGCCTGGTGATTCTATTCCTCAGCCTCTCCTCATACCATTCGACTGACTCGACGGAGGTAGGGGTTCGCACGGTCAAGTGGTTGGGCAAAAAAGGTGTCGAGAACCAAATTTATCAGCCCGGCTCGGCCTATTTCTTCCTCCCGATCTTCAATGCCTGGGACACCTTCGACACTCGAATGCAGGTCGTCGAGATGAAAGGCCCGAGCCAACTCACACTCAAGACTCGCGACGGAAATGACTTGTTCGTGGACGTCACTTTTTCCTACCACATCAATCCGACCAACGCGCCTTACATCAGGCAGTATGTGGCCAAAGACGATCTCGAGCTCCGCGAAAAGGTCTTCAAAACTGTCGCGCGCAGCCGCACGCGGGATTTCTTCGGGTTGCTCTCGACCGATGAATTCACCCATACGGAGGGCCGGAACAAAGCCGTGGAGCTCGCCAAAGAAGGTCTGCAAAAGATTTTTAGCGAATACGGGATCATCCTCGATCGCGTGGGCGTTATGGATTATCGGTTCGATCCGGATTATCTCAGGGTAATCACCGAGAAAAAAATTGCCGAGGCCAAGACGCTCGAAGTCCGGGCGCAAATGGAAGCGCAGCGCGAGGGCAACAAGCGCCTGATCAATGAGTCGGAAGGCCAGGTCAAGAGCATGATTGCCGCTGCACTTGGGCGTTCCTCCAACACCGTGTCGGCGGCCGATGCGGACCTCGATCAGAAAAAGATCCTGGCTGACGCCATCCTGACTGAAGGGACTAACACTTCCATGGCCATTATCAAACAGCGCGAAGCGATGGCCAGCGCCGGCGGCGAGGCCCAAATCCAATTGGCGTTCGCTACCAACCTTCTGGGCAAGCGCATCATTATGATTCCCTCGGGCAATGGGATTAATCTCCAGACCTTCGATTTAAATAAGGCGCTGGAGAATATTTTGAGGAAATAGGCACAAGAAACCTCACGCAAAGTCCGCGAAGGACGCAAAGGAAGGGGAGAGGGGCATGTCTGTTTCTTTACCCTTGCGTCATATGGCAGCACGACGTTCGGTGATGCGCGATCGTTCGTCGGATCGATTACCCGCCTTCGCCAAGAAGCTACGGGCGGGCAAGCGAGGACGAGGAGGACGACGAGGACGAGAGGGAACTATGAAAAGCGCCAGCAAACTGGCGCAGTCCATACGCTAGCGCGACCTATTATGCGATGGTTTTCGACTTCCGCGTCCTCCGGTCCTCCGGTGTTTCTGCTGCCTTTCTGTTTTACTTGAGGGAAGTGAGTATTTACTGTCTCCCACTCATTATGGGATCCGGTCGCAGGCAATATCCGTTTCATTTGATCGAACCCAAATGGCAAAAAGTTTGGGACGAACAAAATGCTTTCCGCGCATTCAATCCGGGCGAGGAAATTCCCGCGAACCATCCTTTCGCCGTTCGCCACAAACTTTCCGGCAAGGTGGCCGCCACGCAGTTGCCACCGAAGTTTTACATCCTCGACATGTTTCCGTATCCGAGCGGCGCGGGCTTGCACGTCGGGCATCCCGAAGGCTACACGGCCACGGACATCCTCGCCCGCTACAAACGCGCGCAAGGTTTCAACGTGCTGCATCCGATGGGTTGGGACGCGTTCGGATTGCCAGCCGAGCAATACGCCGTCAAGACCGGCCAGCATCCGCGCAAGACGACCGAGGAAAACATCGCCACGTTCAAGCGCCAGATCCAGTCGCTCGGCTTCAGCTACGACTGGTCGCGCGAACTCGCCACGACCGACCCCGATTATTTCAAGTGGACGCAATGGATTTTCCTCAAGCTCTACAACAGCTATTTCGATCCATCGCTCAACAAGGCAATGCCAATTTCACTTTTGGAAGATGCTTTAAGCGAAGAACCGAAACGCCAAACTGAATGGGAGAAAAGTGAGTTTCTTGTTAGCACGCGAAAATGGGCAGTGATTCCTGAACGAAGTGCTGAACGTATCGCACGCATTCGCAGAAATTTCGCAAATGATAATCGCCTCGCTTACGTCAGCGAACAACCCGTCTGGTGGTGCGAACAACTCGGAACCGTTCTCGCGAACGAAGAAGTCGTGGACGGCAAAAGTGAAGTCGGCGGTTTTCCCGTCGTCCGCAAACCGATGCGTCAATGGATGCTACGAATCACGGCTTATGCGGAAAAATTGTTGCAGGATTTAGACACGATTGACTGGACCGATTCACTCAAAGAAATGCAGCGGAACTGGATCGGACGCAGCGAAGGTGCGGAAGTAAATTTTGCGGTAGCCGACACAAAATTGCCGATTTCAATTCGTGTTTTTACAACGCGACCAGATACTTTATTCGGTGCGACTTACATGGTGTTATCGCCGGAACACAACATTGTTGAGATGATTACCTCGTCACAACAAAAGAAAGCTGTCGAAGACTACAAAACATTCGCCTCTGGGAAATCAGATCTCGAACGAGCAGAACTTGCCAAAGAAAAAACCGGAGTATTCACTGGCGCGTTTGCCATCAATCCCGTCAACGGTGAAAAAATTCCGATTTGGATTGCCGATTACGTTCTCGCCAGTTACGGCACTGGCGCAATCATGGCCGTGCCTGCACATGATGAACGCGACTGGGAGTTTGCAAAGAAATTTAATTTGCCAATTGTCGAAGTGGTTTGGGATCCAGAGGTATTGGCAAAATTGAAGACCGCAACCTATGGCGCAATTCCTATCCCGCTGGAATCACCATTTTGTGGTGAAGGCGTGGCAAGGAGGTCTCCACCACACGGCTGGGGATTGAAAGATCCATCTGGCGAACGTTGCGACATCAATCGGTTGCCAACTGCCGAAGCCAAAAAGAAAATCACCGCCTGGCTCGAAGAAAAAAGTCTCGGCAAGAAAACCATCAACTACAAATTGCGCGACTGGCTGTTCAGCCGCCAGCGTTACTGGGGCGAGCCGTTTCCGATTGTTTGGAAAATTGGCCCGGACGGCGAGTCCTATCACGAAGCGTTGCCGGAAAGTGCGTTGCCCGTTTTGCCGCCAACGCTCGAAGATTACAAACCCACCGCCACCGGCGAACCGCCGCTCGCCCGCGCGAAGGATTGGGTGAATCTGCCCGACGGCTCGGTGCGCGAGACGAACACGATGCCGCAATGGGCCGGCTCGTGCTGGTATTATTTACGCTACCTCGACGCGAAAAATAATTCCGCGTTCGTCGGCAAGGACGTGGAAAATTATTGGATGGGTGTAGCGTCGAGCCTGCGGCTCGACAAATCGGCGCACAGCGCCGACGCTACAAAACCCGGCGTTGACCTTTACGTCGGCGGCACGGAACACGCCGTGTTGCATCTGCTTTACGCGCGGTTCTGGCACAAAGTTTTGTTCGACCTCGGCTACGTCTCGACGCCCGAACCGTTTTTCAAGCTCGTCAATCAAGGCATGGTGCTCGGCGAGGACAATCAAAAGATGTCGAAGTCGCGCGGCAATGTGATTCCGGTGGATGTGCCGGTGGCGGAAGTCGGCACCGACGCGCTGCGCCTTTACGAAATGTTCATGGGTCCGCTTGAAATGGTGAAGCCCTGGAGCACCAAAGGCGTCGAGGGCGTGTATCGTTTTCTTGGTCGCGTCTGGCGTTTGTTCGTGGATGAAAAATCGGAAACGGAATTTGAGCAGGCGGAAACCACCGCAGAGACGCAGAGACGCGGAGAGTTGCTGAATTTAATCAAATTGAATCCGGCAATTCAAAATGTCGTGGCGACTCCGGCGCAATTGAAAACCTTGCACGCCTGCATCAAGAAAGTCACCGAAGATTTGGACGGCCTGCGTTTCAACACGGCGATTTCCGCGATGATGGTTTTCGTGAACGACGCGATAACGTGGGAAACGAAACCCGTTTCCGTCCTGCGCGAGTTTTTGATTTTGCTCCAGCCCTTCGCGCCACACATCGCGGAGGAATTGTGGCAAAAACTATCTGCCAACTCCCAACTCCCAACTGCTAATTTGGCCTACGCTCCGTGGCCGAAGTTTGACGCGGCGCTACTTGTGGAAAACGAAATTGAAATTCCCGTGCAGGTGAACGGCAAGTTACGCGATGTCATCAAAGTTTCCGTGAACGCGCCGCAGGCCGATTTGGAAGCAGCGGCGAAAAATTCCGAGAAAGTGAAACCGTTCATCGAAGGCAAAACAATCAAGAAAATCATCGTAGTGCCGAAGAAAATGGTGAACTTGATTGTGGCGTAAATTTCCGCTGCGTGTTGCAAAAATTCATTCTTTCAATCGGAATGATTTGTAAATCTTGACCAGTTGAGCTAGCCGCTCGCGCGTTAGCTTACTTGTGCAGTAAATCCGCGAGCTTTTAATTCTTTAATAAAAGCTGCTTTCGCTTCGACATCACTCTTAAGGTTTATCTTACCAACATGAAGCCCGGCGGTTGGTTGAGGTGAATTTTGCATTGCGCCAAAGTGATTTCGTTGACCAAAATCATTTTTCCCCGCCCGCCAAAATGGTTTGAAAATGCGGCGGCTGTTCCTCGGCGGCGACGATGTTGATTTCAATTTTTTTGAAACCGGCGGCTTCGAGCCAGCGGTGCAAATCGCTTTCGGCAAAACCGAGCCAGCGGTCGCCGTAAAGTTCGCGAGCTTTGTCGAAATTGTGTTTGAGCAAATCGAGAATCAGAATTTGTCCGCGTGGTTTCAAAATTTTGTGCGCCGCCGCAATCGCGTCCGCCGGAATTTCGGCGTGATGCAATGCCTGGCTCAAAATCACGAGGTCAACGCTGTTCGGCTCAATCGGCGGATTTTGCAGATTGCCGAGGCGGAACTCCAAATTTTTCAGGCCGTTCTTTTTCGCTTTGGCTTTTCCGAACTCAACAATTTTTTCCGAATTGTCCACGGCGATGACTTTTTTCGCGCGGCGTGCAAGCAGTTCGCTCAACAAACCTTCGCCCGCGCCCAAATCGGCGACGACGAGCGGCGGCAAAATTCTTAAAAGCAAATGTCCGAACGCCTGCCACGAACGGCCCGGTCCATAAACGCGATCAAAACGCCCGGCGATCTGGTTGAAATAAACTTGCGCGTGTTCTTTGCGGCGGGCGGTGACGCGCTTCAGATTGATTTGGTCGTGCGAATGTTCCGGCAATTCTTTCGCGCCGCGAATGGCGAGTTGAACAAATTCTCCAGTCGCGCCACTGGCTTGCGAATTCAGTTTGTAGAAAGTCCGTTTACCTTCGCGCCGCGATTGCACGAGCGCCGAATCCTGAAGCAATCCTAAGTGTGTCGAAATGCGCGACTGGCCGAGCCGTGTGATTTCCTGAAGTTCGTTGACGGACAACTCGTCGCGCTCGAGCAGTGCGACGATTCGCAGGCGCGTGGCGTCGGACAAGGCTCGCAATGATTTTAGCGTGGCGGACATGATCAATAAATTTTACAGAAGATAACAAAGGAAACAAAGGGAAGCAAAAAGGCTAATTTTTAAGAACTTTGTTTGCTTTGTTTTCTTCTGTGGAAGTTTTTTCATTGGTTCGCTCCCGGAAGGATCATCCGACTGATGCCGTCCGTCAGTTTTAATTCGTGGAAATTAAAAACAAGTCCGACTGGAATATGGAGCAGCTTCATGTAACTCAAAAGTTGAGCTTTGTGAACAGGCAATATTTCTTGAACAGCCTTGAGTTCCAATAAAAGGCAATCTTCCACAAGAACATCAAAACGCAAAGGCTCGTCAAACGTCATTCCCTTGTATTCGATTTTTACAAGCCGTTGGTTCACGCAGGCGATGTTGCGAAGCGTCAATTCCCGCATCATGCACTTTTCATAAATGCTTTCTATCAAACCAGCGCCTTTGATTCGATGCACCTCGATGGCCACGCCGATAACCTCACGGCTTAAATCGTCTGCTTTTTTGAATAATGGGTGCATTTTGTTTTTGATTCTTCGTTTTCTTTGTTTCCTTTTGTAAAAAATGGTTTGACGCGCTTTGAAAGTGTTATATCATCCTATCTTGATACGTCAATATGTTAAATTCAAACGCGGTTAAATAATTAAATGAGCAAAAATTTTATCTTTTCATCGGAGTCCGTCGGCGAAGGCCATCCGGACAAAGTGTGCGACACGATTTCTGATTACGTTCTGGACGCGTGCCTCGCGCAAGACAAATTTTCGCGCGTCGCCTGCGAAACTTACGCCAAATCCAATCTCGTCGTCGTCGGCGGCGAAATCACGACGAAGGCGAGATTGGATTTCAACGCGATTGCGCGCGAAGCGATCCGCGAAATCGGTTATACGCATGACGATGATGTTTTTCACGCGGACAAAGTTTTGATTTTGAACGCCGTCACGTCGCAGTCGCCGGACATCGCGCAAGGCGTGGACGCGAAAGCTGCGGACGGCAAAGGCCACGCCGAGCAAGGCGCTGGCGACCAAGGTTTGATGTTTGGTTACGCGTGCAACGAAACGCCCGAACTCATGCCCGCGCCAATCATGTTCGCGCATCGGCTCGGGCGCGAACTCACGCGCATCCGCAAGACCGGAAAAGTTAAATGGCTTCGCCCCGACGCGAAATCGCAAGTCTCGGTTCGTTACGAAAATGACCAGCCGGTTGAAATCACAAACGTCGTCATCTCCACGCAGCACGCGCATGACGCGAAGCACAAGACGATCAAGGAATTTTGCATCGAGGAAATTGTCAAAAAAACGTTGCCGAAAAATTTGCTGACGAAGCAGACGCAATTTCTCATCAATCCAACCGGGCGCTTTGTCGTCGGTGGACCGCAAGGCGACACGGGTTTGACCGGGCGCAAAATTATTGTGGACAGTTACGGCGGCATGGGACGTCACGGCGGCGGCGCGTTCTCCGGCAAAGACCCGAGCAAGGTAGATCGCAGCGCGGCTTACATGGGACGTTGGGTCGCAAAAAATATTGTTGCCGCGAAAATTGCCACGAGCGCAGAAATCCAATTTGCCTACGCCATCGGGCATCCCGAACCCGTCAGCGTTTGCATCAATACGTTCGGCACGGCGATTGACGGCATCACCGACACGCAAATTGAAAATGCAGTTCGCGAAGTTTTCAGTTTCAAGCCGGCAAACATCGTCAAGCAATTGAATCTGCTCCGCCCGATTTATCGCAAGACGACGAACTACGGGCATTTCGGCAAGAACGATCCTGAAATCACCTGGGAAAAAGCGGACAAGGTCAAAGATCTTCGCCGCGCTTTGAATTTGAATTAACTTTCAGCCAAAAAATTATGTCGAAAATTAAACTTTCTCCATCACGCCGCGCAATTGTGAAAACCAACGGCAACGGCGCAACCAAACACGATTTCGCCGTCCGCGATTTGTCGCTCGCCGAATGGGGACGCAAAACCATCGAAGTCTCCGAGCACGAAATGCCCGGCTTGATGTCCATCCGCAAAAAATACGGCGCGACGAAACCGCTCAAAGGCGTGCGCATCACCGGTTCGCTGCACATGACCATCGAGACGGCGATCCTAATTGAGACGCTCGTCGAACTCGGCGCGTCCGTGCGTTGGGCAAGCTGCAATATTTTTTCGACGCAAGACCACGCTGCCGCCGCGATTGCCGCCGCCGGTATTCCGGTTTTCGCGCACAAGGGCGAAACGCTTGAAGAATACTGGGATTTGACTTTGCGCGCTCTCACGCATCCGGGTAACAAAGGCCCGCAACTCATCGTGGACGATGGCGGCGACGCCACGCTCCTCATCCACAAAGGTTATGAATTGGAGAACGGCGACAATTGGGTGAATTCGCCCAGCGACAATCACGAAGTTGCCGTCATCAAAAATTTGCTCAAGCGCGTCGGGAAGGAACGCCCCGGTTTCTGGCACACCGTCGTGAAAGATTGGAAAGGTGTTTCCGAAGAAACGACCACCGGCGTTCATCGTCTTTACCAAATGTTGGAGCAGGGAAAACTTTTGGTCCCTGCCATCAACGTCAACGACTCTGTCACGAAATCCAAATTTGACAATCTTTACGGCTGCCGCGAATCGCTCGCGGACGGCATCAAGCGCGCGACCGACGTGATGGTCGCCGGCAAAGTCGCGTGCGTCTGCGGTTACGGCGACGTGGGCAAAGGCTCGGCGCATTCGCTGCGCGGATTCGGCGCGCGCGTCATCGTCACGGAAATTGATCCCATCAACGCGCTGCAAGCCGCGATGGAAGGTTTTGAAGTCACCACCATCGAAGACACGCTCGGAACCGCCGATCTTTATGTCACGACGACCGGCAACTGCGACATCATCACGTTCGAACACATGGCGAAGATGAAAGACCAGGCCATCGTTTGCAACATCGGCCACTTTGATAATGAGATTCAGGTCGAGCGTTTGAACACCACGAAAGGCGTGAAGAAACTCACCATCAAGCCGCAGGTGGACAAATACACCTTCGCTGGCGGCAACAGCATTTATATGCTCGCCGAAGGACGCCTCGTGAATCTCGGCTGCGCCACCGGCCATCCGAGTTTTGTCATGTCAAATTCATTCACGAATCAAGTCCTCGCGCAATTGGATTTGTGGAAGAACAAAGACACCGCGAAAATCGGCGTCTACCGTCTGCCGAAAAAACTGGACGAAGAAGTCGCGCGCCTGCATTTGGAAAAAATCGGCGTGAAGCTGACCAAGCTGACGAAGAAACAGGCCGACTACCTCGGCGTGCCTGTCGAAGGCCCTTACAAGCCGGAGCATTACCGCTACTAAATCGGTGGATACATTTTGGGTCGCATCCGACGATTGTGTTTCTTTGAACGAAAATCACGATTTTCTTTCCAATTGACGCGGAAGATTGCTTTTTATTCCAGGCGCAGTTTTGTAATCTTCAAGCCGACTAAATGCGACAATTTCTCACCATCGCCATGAACGCGTTCATGGAGCTGATCCGGCAACCAATTTTTTTGCTGTTGATGACTGGCTCCGTCCTGTTTGAGATTTTTCTCGCCGTGCCGTATTACTTTGCGTTCGGGGATGAGCCGAAACTGGTGGAAAATTCCGTTTTGGCCGTGATGCTTTTGTCCGGCCTCTTCGGCGCGGTGTTGAACGCGTCATCGTCGCTCGCGCGGGAAATCCGCAGTGGAACTGCATTGGCCGTTTTGTCCAAGCCGGTCGGACGCGCGCAATTTCTGCTGGCAAAATTTGCCGGACTTGCCGCCGCGCTCACGGTTTTGACCTATGTAAACATGATCGGCGTGCTGCTCGCCAGCCGGATGGCGTTCGATGCTTATGGCAAAACCGATTTGCCGGCGATTGGAATTTTCGCGGCGGGAATCATTTTTGCCTACGCGCTGGCGGGCTTCAGCAATTTTTTCCTGCGCCGTCCGTTCGTGAGCGACGCGGTTTTGATGTTTGTCGTCATGGCAACGTTGACCGCATTCATCATTTTTCAATTTACCACACAGATGCAAAGCGCCGGAACGGTGGCGCATGTGAATTGGAATTTATTGCCACCGGGAATGTTAATCTTATTCGCGCTGTGGATTCTCGCAGCGCTGGCGCTGGCGTGTTCGACGCGTTTCGACACGATTCCGACGCTGGCGATTTGCTCGGCATTTTTTTTGGTTGGCCTGATGTCGGACTACATTTACTCGCAATCCGGCGGAAAAATCGAAAGCGGCGCGCCGTGGTGGGCTTCAACGCTTTACAGCATCGTCCCGAACTGGCAGCTTTTCTGGCTCGCCGACGCCATTGACACGGGCAAAAGCACGTTTCAATGGGCTTACGTCGGCAAAGCATTTGGATACATGATTTGCTATGCGGGCGCGGCGCTGGCCGTCGGCACAATGTTGTTTGAAGATCGAGAATTGAGTTAAAATGGAACGCAACACACAGAAAAACGGGCTGATAAATCTGGCCGTGACGGTGATGGTTTTCATCGCCGCGTTCGCCGTCACCGTTCTGGCCAATTCGCTCGCCGGAGAAGCCGCGTCGGTTTTTCTCGGCATCGGCGCGCTCGTCGCGTTCGCAAGCTGGTTTCAGATGCGGCTCGAAGAAAATGAGCGGCTCGAAAAACTTGAGATCGAGGAAATGGCGCGCGCCAAAGGCGAATCGGCTTTGTTCGAATCGAAGGAATCCGAAGTTTTTCCCGCGCGCCGCTCGCGCGAGCAATTTGAAAAATTTTTCGTTCCCGGATTTGCCGTTTTGCTTTTTCTGCTCGAAGCGGGCGGCGCATATCTGCTCTGGCAATGGACCGGCAAATCAACCGCTGACATCGCTTCCGCTCACGCCATGCCCGCGCTGTCGCTCTTCGCCATTTTCGCGCTGGTGCTTTTTTTGATCGGGCGTTTTTCCGTGACGATTGCGCGGCTTGGCAACCACAGATTGTTGCGGCCAAGCGCGAGTTTTCTTTTGGCGGGTGCTTACATTTGCTTTTTCACGGCGCTTGGAATTGCTGGTGTCAAAATTGAATTTCCAAAAGCGGATTTTTGGGTCGCCCGAGCGCTTTGCATTCTGCTCGGATTGATGGCGGCGGAAATTCTTCTGACGCTGCTGCTGGAAATTTATCGTCCACGCATCAAAGGAAAAATTACGCGCCCGCTTTACGACAGCCGCGTCATCGGCCTGCTCGGCCAGCCGGAAAGTCTGTTCACGACCGCTGCGCAAACGCTCGATTATCAATTCGGCTTCAAGGTTTCGGAAACGTGGTTTTTCCAGATGCTGAAGCAAAATTTGCCCGCGCTTCTGCTGGCACAATTGGTCATCCTGCTGCTTTCAACTTGTGTTGTTTTCGTCGAGCCGGGCGAGCAGGCAGTGCTTGAACATTTTGGCAAACCCGTCGCCATGCTCGATGCTGGCGCGCATTTCAAATTGCCGTTGCCGCTTGATAACATTTACCGCTACAGCACCGAACAGATCCAAACGCTCTACGTCGGCTTCACGCCGGGCGTGGATGAAGCGCAAACGATTCTTTGGACGATTGCGCACAATCAGGAACAAAATTTTCTCGTCGGCAACCGGTTGACGGCGGCGGTGCAAAAAGAATTGGGCGAGTCCAGCGACGCGCTCAAGGCGCCGCCCATCAGCCTCATCACTGTCAGCATTCCGGTGCAATTCCAGATCACCAACGTCATGCAATGGGCTTATGCCAATGCCGATGCGACCAGATTGCTGGCGGACGTGGCGTCGCGCGAAGTCGTGAAATTCCTCGCCGGCGAGGATTTGAAAGACATCCTTTCGCACACGCGATTGGGCGCGGGACAGGAATTGCAGGCGCGAATCCAATCCGCCGCCAACGCGCGGAAGCTCGGCGCGAAAATTCTTTTTGTCGGCCTGCAGGACATTCATCCGCCGACGCCCATCGCCGCTGATTATGAAAACGTGGTCGGCTCATTTCAAAAAATGATTGCGACCACGAACAATGCCGCCGCCGATGCGATCCGCACCAACACGCTGGCCGGCGCAATGGCGTTTTCGGCGGTAAATGTCGCCGAGGCGTCGCGAATCCAATTGCAAACCGTCGCGCGCGCAAACGTGGCGTTGTTCACGAACCAAATCCCCGCGTTCCAGGCCGCGCCGTCGGTCTACGAACAGCGCGCGTATTTTGAAGCGTTCGCCGATGCGACCAAAAACGCGCGCAAATATGTTTTGCTCGTGACGAACACGCAGGACGTTTTGATTTTTGATTTGGAAGATAAAATTCGCACAGACCTTTTGAACGTGAATCCCGAATAATTTTATGAAACGGAATCTTGTGACCACCATTGTTGCCGCGGCGTTGATCGTGATTTTCGCGATGCTGCTGTTTTCATTTCAAGTGCGCCAATCGGAAGTCGCCGTCGTCACGACGTTCGGCAAGCCGGTTGGCAACATCACCGAGCCAAATCTTTATTTCAAATGGCCGTGGCCGATCCAAAAAATTTATAAATTCGACAATCGCGTCCAGAATTTTGAAGACAGGTTCAGCGAAAATCAGACAAGAGACCAAATCACCATCTTGACGAGCGTTTATATTGGCTGGCGGATTTCTGACGGACAGCGGTTTTTGCAGGTTTTCAAAAACGGCTCCGTTCCCGCCGCGCAGCAAATGCTCGAAGTCATGTTACGCAGCGCAAAAAACGCCGTCATCGCATCAAACGAACTGTCCGGTTTTGTAAATTCCGATCCGCAGCAATTGAAATTTGAAGAAATCGAAAATAAAATCAAAATGGCGGTGCAGACGCAATTGAGCACGAACAACGTCGGCATCAACATCGAATTTCTCGGCTTCAAAAAAATCGGGCTGCCCGAAAGCGTGACGCAAACGGTTTTTGACCGCATGAAATCGGAGCGCCAGAGCATAATCGTCGCAAACCAGTCGCTCGGCGATTCCGAGGCGATGAAAATCAAGTCCACGGCCGAACGCCAGGCCGCCGAGACGATTTCAAAAGCCAGCGCCGAGGCCATCCAAATCCGCGCTGCGGGCGAGGCCGAAGCCGCGAAAACATTCGCCATCTTCCAGCAAAATCCCGAACTGGCGAATTTTCTTTTGCGGATTGATGCGTGGAAACAATCGCTCAACCAGCATTCGACTTTGATTTTTGACGAACGCTACCCACCGTTTGATTTGTTCAAATATTTGCCGACGAATTCCATGACGAAATAATTTGATGAACGAACACGACCATCACGATCACGAGCATCCGCACTTGCCGAGCCAAAGCAATGCGACGGCTGGCGTGCCGGAAACGCAGGACGCCGGCACGCAGGCGCTGGCCGAGGCGTTGCGCAGCAGTTTTTTCATCGTCAAAATTGTGATGGCGCTGATGGTCGTCGCATTTTTCAGTTCGGGATTTTTCACCGTCGGCCCGCAGGAAAAAGCCGTCATACTCCGTTTCGGCAAACCCGTCGGCGAGGGCGAAAAGATTTTGCTCAACGCCGGGTTGCACTGGTCGTTTCCGTATCCGGTTGATGAAGTCGTGAAAATTCCGATCACGGAACAGCAAACGCTCCAATCCACCGTCGGCTGGTATTTCACGACGCCCGAACAGGAATTGAGCGGCGAGGAAATTCCCGCCGGCCAGTCGCTCGATCCGGCGCGCGACGGCTTTGCCATCACCGCCGACCGCAACATCATTCACACAAAAGCTACGCTGCATTATCACATCGAAGACCCGATTCGATATGTGTTCGGCTTTTTGTCCGCATCCAACACGATTCAAAATGCGTTGAATGAGTCGGTGCTTTACACCGCCGCGCATTTCAAGGTGGACGACGCGCTTTATGCCGACCAAGCCGGATTTCAGGATGCCGTGCGCATTCGCGTCGGCAATTTGACCGATGCGGAAAAGCTCGGCATCGTCATTGACAATTGCAACGTGCAAAATATTCCGCCGCGTCAATTGAAAGACGTTTTCGCGCAAGTCATTGAGTCACGCGAAAATCGCACCAAGACAATGACCGAGGCCAGAAGCGCGGCGGACAAAATTTTGCGCAATGCCGATGCGCAATCCAAAAGCATCGAGAATCTGGCAGAATCGGCGCGAACGAATTATGTCTCGCTCGTCAACGCCGACGCGAAACGATTCAGCGAATTGCTGCCGCAATACCGGACCAACTCTGCCTTGGTCGCGCAACAAATGCTCATGCCCGCGCTCGGCAACGTGATGACCAATGTGCAGGACAAAATCTTTTTGCCGCAACGCGCCGATGGCAAACCGCGCGAACTTCGGTTAATGTTAAATCGCGAACCGCCTCAGCCGAAAAATGCGGCGAGCCAGTAAATGAAAAATTTAATCTTGAACGCGATAGCGTCTTGGAGTGCGGCAGCCTTCTGCCGCTTTCGATCGGCAAACCGGTTTGAAAGCGCCAGAGGACTGGCGCAGTCCAAAAACCTGTCGGCAAATCTGTAATTAAAAATGGACGCGATGCAAAAAAAGAAAATGTGGAAAGTGGCGGCGATACATTTGTTGCTTTCTCTACTTGCGATTTTTGGCGTTTTTTATTTCTTTTTTTTCTTGGGTGATTTTTTATATCTCCCCGTCACATTCTGGAGTAAGATGTGCATGTGGCTTCAACCTTTTTTCTGCCAATTGTTCTTTTTCTTTCTAAAGGCTGATGCGGAAAATCTGGAAATTTCTTTGCTTATACAAATTCCACTGTATCTGTTTTGTATTTTAATTTGGAGCTTTTGTGTTGGTTGGCTTTATACAAAATTAGTTAGTTTGCTCAACCGTGATTCAATTCTCGGCAGAAAAGTTTTTTCAAATCGTAAATCGCAAATCATAAATCGTAAATTTCTATGCAAGTCACTTCACTTTTAAGCCAGCACGAACACGATGACAATTGCGGCTGCGGCCATGACCACGAACATTCGTCGGTGCATTTGTGGCAGGCCGTCCTCGGAATCGTGCTGGTGCTGAATGCGTTCATCGTGGACTGGATTTTTTCCGAAGGCAGCACGGTCGCCAGCTTCAGCGCATTTTTCGGCGCGATCATTTTGATTTATCCCATCGTCGTCACGGCCATCAAGGATTTGCGGCAAGGCCGTTTGAGCATCAACGAACTTGTCGCCATCGCCGTGCTCGCGGCGTTTGCGTCCGGCGCCGTCGGCGTTTTCAACGGGCAGGAGGCAAGTGTTTTCAGCACGCAAGCCAGCACGGGCTACAAAACCGCCGGCCTCATCGCCTTCCTGATGCTCATCGGCGAACTCATCGAAACACGCACCGCCGAGGGCGCGCGCCAATCCATCGAATCGCTGATAAAATTAACTCCGACCAAAGCGCGGCGAATCACAAAAGACGGCAGCGAAGAAGAAATTGCTGCGAGCGAATTGAGCGTCGGCGACACGATTCGCATTCGTCCCGGCGACAATGTCGCGGCGGACGGAATTATTTTGAGCGGCCAAGGCTCGTTCAACCAGGCGACCATCACCGGCGAATCATTGCCCGCCGACAAAAAAACTGGCGATGAAGTTTTTGCCGGCACGCAAAATCTTACCGGCGTTCTGGAAATCAAAGTCAGCCGCGCCGGTGAAGACACGACGCTTGGCCGTGTGCGCGAATTGATTCTCGCCGCCGAAAAAACCAAATTGCCCATCATGAAAATCGTGGATCAATACATGGGCTATTACACGCCGCTCGTGTTGCTCATCGGCATTTTGGTCTGGGCGTTCACGCACGATTTGAGCCGCGTCATCGCCGTGTTCGTCGTCTCATGCCCGTGCGCGTTCATTCTCGCAACACCGACGGCGATGGTCGCCGCGCTGTCCGCCGCCGCGCGTTTGGGAATTTTGATCAAGAACGTCGCCGACATCGAAGCTGCCGCAAAAATCAACGCTTTCATCTTCGACAAAACCGGCACTCTCACGACCGGCCAGCTTGCCGTCAGCCGCCTCGCGCCGATTGGCGAAACGAAACCCGCCGAACTTCTGTTGCTCGCAGCGTCCGCAGAAAAATACAGCAATCATCCAACCGCCAAAGCGCTTGCGACGCTCGCAGGCGAAGCCGGAGTTCCGCTGGCCGAACCAAAAGATTTTACCGAAACGGCCGGTCGCGGCGTGAAAGCGGAAATCAATGGCGCGAAAATTTTGGTCGGGCGCGCGCAATGGCTGAAAGACAACGGCGTGGATTCCAATTTCGAAAAATCCGTTGACCTCAACGAGACCGAAGGTTGGAGTTTGATTTTCGTCGCACAAAACGGGAAATGCGTCGGCTGGGTCGGCTTGCAGGACAAAACTCGCGCAGAAGCAAAAGAAGCGTTGACCGAATTGAAAGAAGCCGGCGTTCGCCGCATCGCGATGATTTCTGGCGACCGTCAGGTTGTTGCCACTCGCGTCGCCGCCGAAATTGGTTGCGAAGAAGCAAAAGGTGATTGTTTGCCGCAAAACAAAGTTGAATTCGTCCGCGCCGTGAAAGCGAAAGGTTATCGCGTCGCGGTCGTCGGCGACGGCGTGAACGACGCGCCGGCGCTCGCGGCGGGCGACATCGGCATCGCAATGGGCGCGGCGGGCAGCGAAGTGGCGATCCACAGCGCGACGATTGCGCTGATGAACAACGACCTGCGCCGGTTGCCGTTCCTCGTGAAACTTTCGCGCAGCGCGCGTGCGGTCATCAACCAGAATTTTATTTTCGGCGTTTGCTTCATCATCGTCGGATTGTCGGCGTCGGCGTTCGGCTATATCGGCCCGGTCACCGCCGCGATTTTGCACGTCACCGGCACACTCTTCGTGATTTTCAACAGCGCGCGCCTCGTGCGCAAAGGCGAGGAACTGGAACATTTCCATCCCGAACCGGAAGAACCGCCGCAAAAAGTTTCCGGCCAACTGACGCCGAAGCTGGCGTAATTTTTCCGTATGCCGAAACGCAAAGACACAAAGTTGGAATCAGAAGGCGCAGAATTTTTAGTTCTAGGCCATCTGCTAATTGAAGGTGTCCATTGCTACAAAGCTTACGTTAATTTCCCCGGCTACGATTTAACCGCAGTAAATCCGATTACCGGAAAAACCGCTAAAATACAGGTGAAAAGCCGATGGGCAACGGATTACGATAAAAGTTTTCCGCTCAAGAATTTTAACTGTAATTTTGTAGTTCATGTTGCACTCAATCGCGGTAATTCATTCAGAAAACGTGCAACAAAAGTTAGTCCTACGTCTCCAGAGTTTTATGTATTGCCAATCGAAGAAGCGAAGAAAGCGCTGAAAGAAAGCGGTGGATGGAGCAAAGTGCGCCTAAATAAAATTCCAAAATCTAAATTGTCTTTTTACAAAGACAATTGGCAATTGATTCGTGATTTTTTAGAAAATTGATTTTATGCCCGTCGCTGAATTAAATCCGCAAACGCAAACCGGAAATCAAAGATCCGCCGAAGTCGTCGTGTCCGTGCGCGGGTTGACAAAAGTTTTCAAGGATTTCTGGAATCGCCCCAAGGCGCGAGCGGTGGACAACGTGGATTTTGAAGTCCGGCGCGGCGAAGTTTTTGGACTGCTCGGCCCGAATGGTTCCGGCAAATCCACGACGGTCAAGCTGCTGCTCGGTTTGCTGAACCCGACGAAGGGTCACATCGAGGTCTTCGGCCATTCGCCGCGCCATGTGCAGACGAAATCGCGCATCGGTTATTTGCCGGAGGAATCGTATCTGTATCGCTACCTCAACTCGCGCGAGACGCTGGATTTTTTTGGAAATCTTTTCCAACTCTCGAAAGGCGACCGCGATAATCGCGCGGAACAATTGCTTGAAATGGTCGGCCTCGGCAAAACGCAAACGCGAGCCGTCGGTGAATTTTCCAAGGGTATGCAGCGCCGCATCGGTCTGGCGCAGGCGCTCATTAACGATCCCGATTTGGTGATTCTCGACGAACCGACCGCCGGCCTTGATCCGATTGGCTGCCGTGAAGTGAAGGATTTGATCATCGCGCTCGCGCGTCGTGGCAAGACGGTGATCTTGAGCAGCCATCTGCTTTCCGATGTCGAGGACGTTTGCGACCGCGTGGTGATTTATTACGGCGGAAAAATTCAGGCCGCAGGCACGTTGAAAGAATTGCTCGCGACGCCGGATACGCTGCAAATCACGACGCCGGTCCTACCGCGCGAAACTTTGGAGCGCGTTCTGGAAATCATCCGCAAGGATGTTTCAACCGGCGAAGTGCGCGTGGACAATCCGACGCAAAATCTCGAAAGCTATTTTCTCGACGTGGTCGCGAAGGCGCGCGCGGCGAATGAAACCAGCGGCGCGCAATCCGGCGCGCGCGTGGCCGAATATCTGCGCGGCGGAGAATCGGCGCACAGCGCCGACGCTACAGCAAAAGTTTTGGAAAAACTTTCATTGCCACAGGCAGCGCAAACCATTTCTGAAATAAAAATTTCCGCGCCCGCCGCTGAAAAGAAATTGGACGACAAAAAACTGGCCGCGTTGACGCAGCCGACCGAGACGAAAATTCCAGAAGCCAAACCAGTGCCAGAAGCGAAGCCGGTGGATTTGTCGAAAGCGGATGAAAAATTGTCGTCGCTGCTCGGAAACAAGAAATGATTTTCATCCGCAGAGTCGCCGAGACGCAGAGAATTTCAATTTTCAACTCTGCGCCTCCGCGTCTCTGCGGTTAGCTAAATTTTGAAATGCAAAGAATTCTCGCCATCTCGTGGTTGACGTGGAAGGCCGCGCTGCGGTTCAAATTATTCCTCGTCATCGCGGCGTTGTTGATTCTGGCGGTGGTCGGCCTGCCGCTGGTCATCAAGGACGACGGCACGGCGCGCGGATTCACGCAGATCATTTTGACCTACACGTTGAGCGCGATCACGGCGTTGCTCGGACTTTCGACTCTGTGGCTTTCGTGCGGCACGCTCGCCCGCGACATTGAGGAATGTCAGATCCAGGTCGTCGCTACAAAACCGATTGCGCGCTGGCAAATCTGGATTGGCAAATGGCTGGGAATCGTGACGCTGAACGCGGTTTTGCTGGCGATTTCCGGCGCGTGCGTTTTTGGATTGTTGCAATGGCGCGCGACGAAATTGCCGGAAGCGGAACAGAAAAATTTGCGTGAACAGGTTTTGGTCGCTCGCGGCTCGGCAAAGGAAAAAAACAACGACGCGGACATTGACGCGACGACGGAAAAGGTTTTGCAGGAGCGTTTGAAAACCAGCCCGGTTGAAACGGCGAACATGGCGGAAGTGCGCCGTCAAATCCGCGAGCAGGTAAAGGCGGATTTTCAACTGGTGGCGCCTGGCTATCCGCACGGGTGGCAGATTGACCTGGGTTTCGCGAAAAATTATCTGCGCGACAAGCCGCTGCAATTGCGCGTGAAATTCAACGCGGCGAACAAAAGTTCTTCCGGCACGTTTGTGGCGCAATGGCAGGTCGGCGATCCGAATTCGCAAAAAATCTGGCAGAGCGATCCGATGAGCCTCGCGCCGGACACATTCCACGAATTTGAAGTTCCGCCGAATCTTTTTGACGGCAAGGGCGTGCTGACGATTATTTTTCTGAACCGGAACGACACGGCGCTGCTGTTTCCGCTCGAAGACGGCATGGAAGTTTTGTATCCCGAAGGCGGCTTTGCGCTGAATTTCGTGCGCGGGCTAGGAATCATTTTCTGCTGGATGGCTTTGCTCGCGGCGCTCGGACTCATGGCAGCGAGTTTCCTGTCGTTTCCCGTGGCGACGTTTTTTTCGCTGGCGATGCTCGTGGTGATTTTGGGGAGCGGCACTTTGGCCGAGACGGTTGAGAATGGCACGGTCGGCGTGGGCAATGCAGAAAAAGGAATCGCGGGGCATTCGGTGGCGGACGTGGTTTTGATCCCGATGTTCAAGGGCATTCTGGCCGTCGTCAGCCTCACGAAAAATGTTTCGCCGATTGATTTGTTGAGCACTGGCCGCGCGATTTCATGGGGCGATTTTGGCATGGCGTTCGGGCAGATCGTTTTGCTGCTGGGCGGAATCATTGCCGTCATCGGAATCGTTTTGTTCAACCGGCGCGAGCTGGCGACGGCGCAGGGAAACCAATGAACGCGCGTTTCAAAAAAATTATTTTGCTCCTGCTGGCCGCCGCGCTGCTTTTCAGTTCCGGCCAGGTGCAAAAGTCATTGAACCGCGACCGCAAGCAGCTTGGCCTGACCATTTCCGAGCCGCTGCAAAACGCGCCGCCGCTGCTGGCGTTCACGACGGTGGCGCTGGGCGGCTTTCGCGGGCTGATCTCCAATTTTCTCTGGATCCGTTCCAACGATTTGCAGCAGGACGACAAGTATTTCGAGGCGGCGCAGCTCGCGGACTGGATCACGGATTTGGAGCCGCACTTCGCGCAGGTCTGGGTTTTTCAGGCGTGGAACATGGCCTACAACATTTCCGTGAAGTTCAAGGATTTTCCTGACCGCTGGCGCTGGGTCGAGCGCGGCATCGAATTGTTGCGCGACAACGGGCTGCGTTACAATCCGAACGACGTTTTAATCCATTTTCAACTCGCCCAGTTTTTCCAGCACAAAATGGGCGCGAACCTCGACGACGCGAATGTTTATTACAAGCAGCAATGGGCGCGTGAAATGACGCCGTTCTTCGGCGCGAACGGAACGAATTTTGAAAATTTGATTTCTCCGCAAACTCCGGAGGAAAAAACGAACGCGCTGGTCCTCCGCGAAAAATACAAGATTGACCCCGTGTTCGCCCAAAAAACGGACGCGCAATGGGGGCCGCTCGACTGGCGCCTGCCCGAGGCGCACGCGATTTACTGGTATGCCCTGGGCCTTGAAAAGGCAGGGGAAAATCCCGGCAAGATCAAACAGGGTGATTTGATACAGTTGCGCCGGGGCATTTATCAAACCATGCAACAGGCATTTTTTCATGGCCGTCTCATCACCGATCCCTTCAGCAAAACCTACTCGCTTGCCCCAAACCTCGACCTGGCTTCCAAGGCAAACGACGCCTATGAGCGACAATATGCCGACGAGTCCGATCCCGGCCAGAAAAACGGCGTTCTGACAGGCCACCGTAATTTTTTGGGCAGCGCGGTTTATTTTCTTTACGAAAACAACCGCGTGGCCGAGGCCGCGAAATGGTATAAAATCCTTGGCGAAAAATACCCTGACAAGCCGGTTTTGGAAAACGATCCAAATTCATTTCCAAAAAACCTGACGCTTGAAGATTATGCCTTTGCCCGCGTGCAATTGGAAATCGGCGACACTTCGCAGGAGCGAACGACGGGGGTGATTGAAGGCCTGATCGCGCGGTCATATTACGAGCTGGCCATCGGGCAGGACGACCGCGCCGTCGGATTCAAACTGAAGGCCCGGCTGGTTTGCGATCATTATGCCGCAAAGATCGCCAGCCCGGGCAACAATCAAGAACGCACCAAGTTGCCACCCTTTGACGTTCTCAACCGCACCGTTCTGACCGACCTCCTCGACACGCAAAAACCGATGCTTCCCTATGCCGCGCGCGCCGTCATCCGCACACAACTCGGAATGCCCGCCGAAACCAATGCGCCGCCCGCCGTCACAATTTCGACAAACCAAATTGTTCCTTCGGCCTTGTCCAATACAAATTCGCCCGCAACCAATTCCATCGGCAAATAATTTCATGGGAGGGTCGCCGTGTCGACGACCCAAATTTTGGGACGGCGACACGCCGTCCCTCCCATTCACAAGATTGCTTCACGACAAATCCCTGCTAATCTTTTCGTTCCGTGACCAAAGGAAAAAAATCTAAAAATCGTCCCTTGCGCGTTGGTTTGATTTCACTCGGCTGCGCGAAAAATCTCGTGGACGCCGAGGTCATGCTCGGCTCGCTGATGAAAAGTGGAGTCGAAATCACCAACGACGCCGCGCAGGCCGACGCGCTCATCGTCAACACCTGCTCCTTCATTGACTCCGCGCAGGAAGAAAGCGTGGACACGATTCTTGAATCCGTCGAACTGCGCGATGCGAACCGGCGCGGCCAGGCCGTCATCGTTTCCGGCTGCCTCTCGCAGCGTTTCCGCGAGGAACTTCCAAAATTATTGCCTGAAGTGGATGCGTTCATGGGCATTGACCAGGTCGCGCGAGTCGGCGACATCGTCGGCAAAGCCATTGCCAGCCGTGCGGAAAAAAATGGGAATGAAAAATTAAAAATTAAAAATTCAAAAACGAAAATTTCCGCGCGCCTGAACGAACTGGAAAAGAACCGCGACCTTTCCGCCCGCGAAAAAGAAGAATCTTTGCGCGGCACGGACAAATTTGGCAAAACCAAAACCGTCGTAGCGGCGTCTCGGGAGAGCGCCGCCAATTTATCTTTGGCGGAAGGAACGGCGGCGTTCTCCCGAAACGCCGCTACGATCTTCGATGTCACTTCGCGCCCCGTCTTCATTCCCGATTTCGAGACGCCGCGCTTCCGGCTGACGCCGAAACATTTTGCCTATCTGAAGATCGCCGAGGGTTGCAACCATCCGTGCAGCTTCTGCATCATTCCACGCATGCGCGGCTCGCACCGCAGCCGCACGCAAAAAGACATTGTGGCTGAAGCGAAGGCATTGATCGCCGACGGCGTGAAGGAGATCAATTTAATTTCGCAGGACTCGACTTATTACGGATTGGATTTGCGTCCGAACCATTCGCGAGCGATTTCTTCGCCTGAAAAATTTTCCGCCGCCGCAAAATCGCTCGCCGCCGATGCCACGACCATTTGTTCGCTACTCCGAGAACTGAATTCGATCAAAGGCGATTTCTGGATTCGCCTGCTCTACACGCATCCGGCGCACTGGACGGACGAATTGATTCAGACAATCGCCGATTGCAAAAAAGTCGCGCGCTACGTTGACATTCCGCTGCAACACATCCACGAGAATATGCTCGAACGGATGCGCCGCGAAACATCGCAGCAATACATCGTTGATTTGATTCAGAAAATCCGCGCCGGAATTCCGGGAATTGCGTTACGGACGACCTTCATCGTCGGTTTTCCGGGCGAAACGGAAAGCAGTTTTGAAACGCTGCTTGATTTTGTCCGTGAAACGAAATTCGAACGGCTCGGTGTGTTCACTTATTCGCAGGAAGACGGCACGCTCGCTGGAAAAATGGCCGGACAAATTCCCGACAAGGTCAAACAGAAGCGCCGCGAACTCGTTATGGCCGCGCAACACAAGATCGCCCGGCAAGTTTCAGAGAATTTTGTTGGCCGCGAAATCAAAGTCCTCGTCGAAGGCCAGGCGAATGAAAAGCAGCTTCAACAGGCGAACGTCAGTTCGTGGGAACACGGCTTGATTCGCGAAGCAGAAACTTCAAAACTTCAAATTCAAAATTATCTCATTGCTCGCGGCGAAGCCGACGCGCCGGACATTGACGGTCGCATTTACATTCGCGGCAGATTGCCAATCGGCGAATTTGCCAAAGTCAAAATTATCGGCCACACGGATTACGATTTGATTGCCGAGCCGGTGGCGTGATGGGAGGGACGGCGTGTCGCCGTCCTTGACTAAATAAAATGGGACGCCGACACGGCGTCCCTCCCAAAGTTTTCTCTTGGTGTTCTTGGTGCCTTGGTGGTTCAATTCTTGGAAATGGCCACGCTCGTTTTCGACATTGAAACCTCCGCGCAACCGCTCGAAAATTTCGACGCGGCGCAGCAGGAATATCTTTTCCGCGAAACTGAAAAGATTGCCGATGAAGTTGATAAATCTGCCAAGCGCGAAGAAATCACGCGCTTCATGTCGCTCTGGCCGTTCACGTCGCAAGTCGTCTGCATCGCCATGCTCAATCCCGAAACGCTGCGCGGACAATCACTTTTCGTCGCGGAAGATTTCGAGGAAACCGCCGAGGAAAATGCCGAAGTAAAATTCATTCCCTGCGCGGACGAGACGGAACTGCTTACGCAATTTTGGGACGCGGCGAAAAAATTCGATTCCATCGTCACCTTCAACGGACGCGGCTTCGACGTGCCGTTCATTTATCTGCGCTCGGCGATTTTGAACGTGCCCATCTCGAAAAAAAACTGGCTCGGCTACCGTTACGCCACCGACCCGCACTGCGACCTCGCGGAGCAATTCACCTTTTACAGCGTGAGCGGGCGCGACGGCGCGGCGCGGCGGTTTAATCTGGATTTTTACTGCAAAGCCTTCGGCATCGAATCGCCCAAGAGCGCGGGCGTGACCGGCATGGACGTGACCACGCTGATGGCCGAAAAAAAATTCCGCGAGATTGCCGAATACTGCCTGCGCGACGTCCGCGCCACCGTGGAACTTTACAAAATCTGGAAGGAAAGGCTGGCGGGGATAAAATGAAAATACCTGAACTTCGTCTGCACAATCGAAATATAGAAAGTATATTTAGCCTTCTTGGTGAAAAGGAAAATGACATTACTTATAGTTTAGGTTGGGCTTTTTCGAGAAGCCCACACTTTTTGCAATTGTTTTTGAAAAAGATTTTGCCTCCGAATTTGTATTTTAATATCGAAGAATTGGAAATTGTTTTGCAAGAGCATAAAGGCGAAGCTGGTATAACAGATATTGAAATTCGTGAGATAAGCGGAACAAATGTCCACGTAATTATTGAAGCAAAACGCGGATGGTCATTTCCATCACTTGATCAACTAGAAAAATATGTGCCGCGCTTCCGAAATACGAATAGGGATTTATATTTGATTGTAACAATGTCCGAGTGTTCCGAAGAATACGCTAGGGCGAGCGGTTTGCCGACAAAAGTCAACGGAATAGCAGTAAAGCATATTAGTTGGAGCGAAATCAGTTCTCTTTGTAATAGTGGCGTCGGAAGTCACGCTGAAAAGCGTCTGATGCGAGAATTAAAAAATTATTTGGCCACGATTGTAAATATGCAAAAGCAAGATTCAAATTGGGTTTATGTTGTATCTCTTGGAAATCAAGAGTGCGCGCCGGGGTTGACCTTTAAGCAGGTCGTCAATGAAAGAAAGCGTTATTTTCACCCATATGGTAGCGGCGAAAGATGGCCCAAAGAACCGCCCAATTATATTGGATTTCGTTACGATGGAATCCTTCAAAGCATCCACCACATCGAGAGTGCGGAACTTTTTAAGAACTTTCATTTACATTTTCCAGAATATCCAGACGAAATCGAAGATGGAGCGCGTTATCTTTATAAACTCGGACCGGCAATTCGTCCCTTGCACGAAGTTAAAGCCGGGGCGATAGTTCGTAGCTTGCGGGTTTGGGCGATGCTTGACCTTCTTTTGACTTGCCAAACAATTTCAGAAGCACGAGATAAAAGTTATAAACGATTGGAGCAAATTTAATTTGATTCATGTCCACCCTCATTTGCTTCGCCCTGAAAGAAGAAGCCGCGCCGTTTCGGAAAATCGCGGCGGGTATCAGCTTGCGCCGCGACCACCATGTTTCAATTTTGCTCACCGGCATCGGCCGCCAGAACGCCGAAAAATCCCTGCGCGAATTTCTGAATTCTTGTAGGAGTCGAGGTAACCAGACTCAAATTAAAGAAGAGTTAGAGACTCCTCACGTCGTCTCCTACAAACCGGATTTGGTGCTGACCTGCGGTTTCGCCGGCGGACTGAATCCAGAATTGAAACTCGGCGACGTGATTTTTGAAATTTTCCCCAGTAGCAGCCGACGTGAGTCGGCTCAAACTGAAACCGGAAATCAATCAGAGCCGATTGACATCGGCTGCTACGATAAATTGATTGCCGCCGGCGCAAAGCCCGCAAAAATTTTCTGCGCCGACCGCATCGCCACGACCGTCGCCGAAAAGAAAAAATTGCGCGACGAAACCGGCGCTGATGCCGTCGAAATGGAATCGGCGGCGATCCACGTCGTCTGCCGCGAACGCGGCATTCCCTGCGCCACCGTCCGCGTGATCTCCGACACGGCCAATGAAGATTTGCCGCTGGATTTCAACACGCTTTCCAAGCCGGACAAGAATCTGGATTTTGGAAAATTATTCCTGGCCATCGCCAAATCGCCCGGAAAAATTCCCGCGTTGATGCAGTTGCAGAAGAAAACCAAATTCGCGGCGGAGCAACTGGCGGCGGTTTTGGAGAAAATAATCCGGTAGGGCCGCGTTGCCGCGCGGTCCAAATTTGGGCGGTGCAGCAGCACCGCCCTACCGTTGAATCGAATTGGTTTCTGCTGGCGGCGCGGGTTTTTCTTTCGTGTGTTCGCTGTAGCTGATGAATCCCGCGCCGATGACGATGAGAATCACGCCAACCCAGCGCCACAGCGAAACTTGTTCGTTCAAAAACCACATCGCGGCAAACGTGGCGAAGACAAAACTCAATGCGGTCAGCGGCCAGAGAAAACTGATTTCGCTCTCGGACATCAAAATCAGCAGGCAGCCGAAAAACAACGCCTGAAAAAACATTCCCAGCCAGATGAAATAATTTGTGCCAGCGGCTTTAATGAAACGCGCGACGGCGGCGACACTGTTGGTTTTGGCTTCGCCGATTTGGTTCATGCCTTTTTTCAAAAACACGATGCCGGTGGATTCGAAAAAAAGTCCGATCAACAAGATGACAATTAATTTGGTCATAAATCCTGATAGCGAATCAATTCAACCCCGAGTTTTTGCACAAGCTCTTTCACGCGCGGGCTGACCAGAGCATCCAACTCATGCTTAAATTCTCCCAGCGACGGATGCGAGTAAAGCTCCGAATCGCCGTCGGGCAAGTCCGGCAACAATTTCAAAATGTAATCTTCATCCACGCGCGCATTTTGCAAAAGGCCAAAAGTGATTTGCGCGTGGCGGATGTTTTTTCGCCCAAGCGATTTGCGCGCGCGGTTGGAAAGCCATTCGTAAATCGTCGCGTGGGAAATTTTGTAGAAGAGATGGCCATTGGAAATTTTGCGGCTGCGCGAAAGGCAATCGCGAGTGAGTCGTAAATAGCGGATGCCAAGCTTGTTCGCGTCTTCCATCAGGATTTTGAAAATGGTTGGATGCAAATGCAAATGCAAATGGCCGTTGACGTGGTCAAGCGGCAAGCCAGTTGCGTGAAATTTTTCAAATTGCGCATGGATTTCGGCGCGAAGCTGTTCGCGTAGGCTGCGTTTGAAAAAATAATCCATTCCGACGCCGACCGGCGAATTGGAAAATTCGCCGCGCGAATTGACGAGGCCGGGAATTTTTCCCGGTAGCAGCGCGGAATGGCCTTGCAGTAAAGTCAGGTGCAAACCGACGCCGAGTTTTGGATTCTCTTTTGCCAGTTTTGCGGCTTCGTCGAAACCAGATTCATTCACCATCAAACTGGCACTGGTCAAAATGCCGTCGCGATGCGCGCAGATGACGGCTTCGTTGACAGAATACGAGAGGCCGAAGTCATCGGCATTGACGATGAGGCGACAAGCAGGTTTCGGATTTGAAAGGATGGCAGGCATCTGAATAAAAATTACGGCGTTCCGTAATTTGAAGTTTTTGCGCATAACACAAATCGCAGCCACGATTGAAAAATCAGCGCGAGCTTGTGCGGCTTGGACAATTTCAGCGGCTGCGCGCCGAAGACATCGAAGCGATTGCGCTCAAGCTTTTGCAGCAATTGCCAATAGACCGAACCCATCAATTCGGCGGCGACCATTGATTTGCGATCTTCGTCGGGCAGGGTAAGCCGCGCCAATCCGTAAAATGCGCGGGCGCGGTCGGCGATGTGCGAGGCAAGTTGATGAAACTGTTCCGAATATTCGTGCCGCAAAATGTTTTCTTCGCTGACGCCAAATTTTTTCAATTCACTTTGCGGCAGATAAATCCGTCCGCGTTCGGCGTCGGTTTTCACGTCGCGCAAAATGTTCGTCAGTTGCAACGCCTTGCCGAGATAAATGGCGTAATCACGGGTCGCAGGATTTGTGTGGCCAAAAATTTCGATGCTTAACAAGCCGACGACGGACGCGACGCGATGGCAATAGAGTTCCAACTGCTCGAAATTTTCGTAGCGTTTCGTGTCCAAATCCATTTCACAACCTTTGATGAGTTCGTCGAACAATTCAAATCGAAGGCCGAACTTTTGAATGACCGGCTGGAATTCCTGATTCACAGGAAATTGCGGCAAACCGCTTTCGCAGGCGAGTTTCACATCAGCACGCCATTCGGCGAGTTGGGCGCGGCGCTTTTCTGCCGGAATCGTTTCGTCGTCGGCGACATCGTCCACTTCGCGGCAAAAGGCATAGAGCGCGGACATGGCGTCGCGTTTGGATTTTGGCAAAAGGACAAAAGCGAGCGCGAGATTGGACGCGCTTTTTTTTGTGATGGCGCGGCTGTGTTGCATCACGGTTGCGGCGTTGATCCGTCGGATTTTTCCCCTTCACGGATGGGCGGCAGTCCACCGGTTTCCGCCAAAGTCGGGTTGAGGGAGCGGCGCTTGTCCCGATGAATCCGCTTTCGCTTCCGACGGTTTTTGTGGAAAAACATAAACCAAACCAATGCCAGCACCGATGCAAGCACCACGGCTCCAAGCATGATAAAAAAACTTATCCATGCAGGCGAAAAACTTGTGGCTGCGGGAATCTCGTCCATATCAATTAATTTTCATTTGGGTTTTCGGCGACGTTCATGCCGAGCCGCTGCATTCGATAGCGAAGCGAATGACGCGTGAGTTGGAGCCGTTCGGCGGCGCGCGTGAGATTGAAATCGCTTTGTTGAAGCGCGCCGTTGATCAAATCCCGCTCGATTCGCGCCAACGCATCGTCCAACGGCTCGTTTGACGGGGGCGGAACAGCCGCTGTTTTTTGCAAACGCGATTCGATCTGAAAATCGGGCAGGCTGGCCGCTTGAATTTCCCGGGTAGTCTCCAAAATCAACGCGCGTTCGATGACGTTGCGAAGTTCGCGGACATTGCCCGGCCAATGATGCGAAAGCAATTTTTGCCGCGCGCCGGAAGCGATGCCGCCGACATTTTTGTTCATGGCGGCGCAAAATGTTTTCAAAAAATGTTCCGCCAAAAGCAAAACGTCGTCGCCACGCTCGCGCAATGGCGGCAACCGGAATTGCACGACGTTGAGGCGATGAAACAAATCTTCCCGAAAATCACCGGAGGCGATGGCCTGCGTAATATCACGATTTGTCGCGGCGATGAACCGGACATTGACGCGCAACTCTTGCGTGCCACCGACGCGGGTGAACGAGCCGTCCTCCAAAAACCGCAGCAGTTTTGCCTGAAGCGGTTTGCTCATGTCGGCGATTTCATCGAGAAAAATCGTGCCGCCATCGGCTTCCTCGACGCGACCGGACTTTTGTTTCAATGCGCCGGTGAACGCGCCTTTTTCATGGCCGAACAATTCGCTTTCCAGAAGTGTTTCGGGAATCGCGGCGCAATTGATGCGGACATAATTGGCATCGCGGCGGCGGCTCAAGCCATGAAGCGCGCCGGCGACCAATTCTTTTCCCGTGCCGCTTTCGCCGAGAATCAAAACGCGCGCGTCGGTCGGCGCGACGGTTTGAATCAGTTTCCGCAAGTCTCGAATTTTTTCGGATTCGCCGACGATTGGATCGAGGCTGAAAATTTCGCCGGCACGCGAGCGGAGCGCGGCATTTTCGCGCAACAGCCGATAACGTTCGGCGCAACGAGCGACAGCATGAAGTAATTCTTCGGGTGCAAACGGCTTGGCGAGATAATCCATCGCACCGGCTTGAATCGCTTCGACGGCAAGTTTTGGCGTCGCGTAAGCCGTGAGCATGAGCGCGGGCAACTCCGGCCATTGCGCGCGGATTTTCCGCAAAAAATCATAGCCGTTCATGCCGCCGAGTCGCGCGTCGGTGATGACCATTAAAAATTCCTCGCTTTCCAAAAGAGCGAGCGCTTCCTCGGCGGATTCGACGATGCGCACGGCATGGTCTTCGTCCTTGAGCATTGTTTGCAAGGACGCGCGCATATTTTTTTCGTCATCCACGACGAGGACGGGCGGCAGCGGAGAGTTCGATTTCATTCTATCGCGCCAGCCTGACGGCTGCTTTTGCAGGAAATGTTAGAACAAATCGTGCGCCTTTTCCAAGCTCTGATTCCACGCGCACGGTGCCGCCATAAAGTTCCATGTTGTGTTTGACGATGGCGAGGCCAAGGCCGGTGCCTTTTTCTTTGGTGGTGTAATACGCCTCAAAAATCCGTTCGATTTTGTTCGGCGCGATTCCCGCCCCGTCGTCACGAACGGAAATTTCGACGGAATAGTCGCGACGACATTCCGCAGCAATAAAAATATTCCCATTGTCGCCGAGCGTTTCCCGCGCGTTTTGAAGGAGGTTGACAAAAATTTCCGACAAATGGCGGCGCTGCATGAGCAACGGCGGAAAACTGCGGCCATATTCGCGATGAATTTTTATTTGTGTCGGCACTGCCGGGGGGAAAACCTGCGCAACAGCGCGATTCAATTCCTCGACGACGTTAAGTTTTTCGACGCGGCCTTCGCTCAATTGGGCGTAACCCATGATTTGCGTGATGGCGCGGTCGGCCCGCTCGACCTCTTCCTGGATGATTTCAATTTGTTGCGCGGAATTATTTTTTCCATCTTGCAACGAACGTTTCAGCGAAAACGCCGCGTTGTTGATCACGGCCAGTGGATTTTTGATTTGATGCGCGAATTCGGCGGCGAGGCGGCCTGCGGAGCGCAACTGGCTTTCGCGCGCGGCAAATTCGTTTGCTTCCGTTATGGCCAACTCCTGGCGTTCCAGCAACAATTGCATACCGTAGCAACTGGCCGTCGTGAGCAGCAAAACCACCAGCCGCAACACAAAGGGTTCGCCCAAATTGTCGCGCGGATTTATATCCAGCGCGAGCAGCGTCGTGTCATCAAGGCTGCTGGCGGCGGAAATATCCAGCACGCCCACCAGCACATAACATAAACTCACGGCTACGTTCAGGGACACTTGCGAAAAACTCGGCGGCACGCTGACCGAATTGCGGACGATCAATGCAACGAACAGCCAGAACAAAATACTGTCCAATCCGCCGCTCAACAGCGCCAGCGCGGCGATCAACAACGCATCCACCAAACCGCTTGTCACCACCGTCCATTGCACCAATGCCAGCGGCATCCGCTCCGCCGCCAGCAAAACGGCGGCAAAAAAAACATTCGCGAGGATATAAAACCAAAAAATGAACTGCACCGTTTCTGCCATCACGTCCCGCATGCTCAACGTCAGGCCGAACCAACGGGTGGACTCGAAAGAATATAAGATCATCCCGATGAACACCATTTTGACCGGCAGCATGATGTTCCGCTCCATGATTTCAATGCGGCGGAGCAGGCGCGCCGGATTGGGCGCCGGAATTTCGAACAGCGCAGGCAACCGTTTCAGCCACTGTGCATGGCTTGGTTTCATAACATTTTCACCGCGAAGAAAAATTTTAACGCGCCAGTTTCAATGTGCGTTCGGCAATTTTTTCCACCGGCCACAAACGGCCAATACCTTCGTAGCCGCACGACAGCATTCCTTCATCCGGACCAATAAATTTCGCGCCGCGTTTCTTGAGCGTCGCGACATTTGCCCGCGTCGCCGGATGCAGCCACATTTTGCCGTTCATCGCTGGTGCGATCAAAAATTTTGCCTTTGGATTCAACGCCAGCGCGATGCAAGTCAGCGCGTCATCGGCAAAACCATTCGCCATTTTTGCGATCACATTCGCCGTCGCTGGCGCGACCAAAAACAAATCAGCTTCGTCCGCCAAACGAATGTGCGCTGGTTGCCAGCCTTGTTCCTCGTCATAAAGATTGGTGACAACGGGATTGCGCGTGAGCGTCTTGAATGGCAGCGGCGTGATGAAATGCTGCGCATCGGTAGTCATCACCACGCGCACGTCGCATTTCGCCTTCGTGAGCAACGACGCCAAATCCGCTGCTTTGTGTGCGGCGATCGAGCCGGTCACGCCGAGAACGATTTTTTTTGAAACACTCATGTTGCAATTCTAATTCAAAACTCCGGCGGTTGCGAACGCGCCGAGCGCATTTTTTCCGCCTCGATGATCGCCATCGTCCGCCGCAAATCTTCCTGCTTCGTCGTGCTCAACAAAAGATAATCGAAATTTTTCCACTGCGCGATTTCCTGCCGCGCAACGGCGAGACGTTTTTGAATCTCCTTCTCGCCGTCCGAATTGCGCTTTTTCAACCGCTCTTCCAATACCGTCAGCGGCGTCGGCGTCAGAAAAACCGTGACCAGCGCGCGTTTCAATTCCGGCTCGCTTTCCGCCTGTTCGCGGATCGTCGCCGCGCCCTGCACGTCCACGTTCAGCAACACATCCTTGCCCATACGTAATTTGCCGAGCAGTTCCGATTTCAAAATGCCGTAGCTATTGCCGTAAACCGTCGCGTGTTCGAGGAAATTTCCCGCGTGCAACCGCTTCAAAAATTCCGACGCGTCAAAAAAATGATAATCCACGCCGTCCTTTTCGCCGGGACGCGGCGCGCGCGTCGTGCAGGTGATCGCGCGCGTCATGTCCGGTCGCGCGCGAAGCAATTGCTGGCAAAGCGTCGTCTTGCCGCCGCCCGACGGCGCGGAAATCAAAATCAACAGCGGCGCAGAATTTTTTTTATTCTGGCTTCTGGTTTCTGGCTTCTGGTTCCCGTTTTTCATTCCACGTTTTGCACTTGCTCCCGAAATCTTTCCAATTCTGTTTTCAGCGTCACGACCTCGCGCGAAATCACCGCGTCGTTCGCCTTCGAGCCGATTGTATTGATTTCGCGGTTCATTTCCTGCGCCAGAAAATCCAACGTGCGCCCGACCGGCTCGCGCGATTTCCGGCAATCTTCAAATTGTTTGAAATGACTTTGCAGCCGCGTCAATTCCTCCGAAATGTCCGAACGATCCGCGAATAAGACAATTTCCTTCAACAACCGCTCGTCATCCGGCGCAATGTTTTCAATTCCCGCGCTCTTGATGCGTTCGAGCAATTGCTTGCGATAATTTTCCGCCGTCTGCGGCGCTTGCTTCTGAACTTTTTCGACGCTTTGCCGCATGACTTCGATTCTCGTCGCTAAATCTTCTGCCAAATGCGCGCCTTCGCGTTCGCGCATTTTCACGAGCGACGCCAGAGCTGGTTTCAATGCCTTTTCCACGGCGGGCCAGATGCTTTCTGCCTCGACCAATTCTTCATCCGTTTGAAAAACTCCCGGCGCGCGCAAAATCTGATCCAGCGAAACGCCGCCGGATAATTTCAATTGTTTCGCCAGCTTTGCTAATTCCTTCGCATAAGCCTCGGCGAGCGGTTTATTGATGTGCATCTGCGCGGACGATTTGCCTTCGGCGGCGTGGATGGCGATGCGCGCCGTTACGCGCCCGCGCGCGACCTGCGCATTGATGGCGTCGCGCACCTGCGATTCGAGCATCTCCAACTCGCGCGGCAGGTTCACGGAAATTTCGGATTGGCGGCGGTTGACCGCGCCCAGTTCGACGGTGATTTTGAAACCGTCCCGCGCGCATTCGCCGCGACCGTAACCCGTCATGGATTTCATCCCGCGCAGTGTGCGAAAATTCCCCGCCGCAAGCGAATAAATTTTCAAAACGCGCTCGGCGATGTGAATTCAAATCAATCTGGACGCAATGAAAATGAAAGTTTAGCGTTCAAACATGAGCTTGGTATCCGACTACTACGTTTACGTTTATATCGATCCTCGTAACTACGAAGAATTCTATTACGGCAAAGGCTGTGGTAGCAGAAAAGATATTCATCTGGTGGACGCTGGCAAATCTCGGAAGGCATTGCGAATCGCCGACATTCGCAGTGCCGGTTGCGAGCCGATTGTTCGTGTCATCGCGCGCGGTTTGACGGAGGATCAAGCTTTATTGGTTGAGGCAACACTTCTTTGGAAGCTCCGCAAGTTCACAACCAATGAAGTTGCTGGACATTTTTCCGACAGCTTCAGACCACACGACACATTTCATCGCGACCTGCCAGGCTTTGATTTCCAGAATCGTCTTTACTATTTCAATGTTGGCGAATGTCACCGCAGAAATTGGGATGAGTGTCGTCGCTATAATTTTATCTCGGCTGGCGGCGGCATTCGTTGGCGAGATGCTATTTCTGGCTTTCATCCCGGTGATGTCTTTGCAGCGTATCTCAAAGGACACGGATACGTTGGCATTGGCCGCATACGAACCAAACCGCAACCAGCAAATCAGATTCTTATTCAGGGCAAGCCTCTTCTCACGTTATGCCCACAGATGGCGCTTGATTCTGATTCCGCCGAGAAGTCGGAGTATGTTGCGATTGTAGATTGGATTAAATCACTTCCCCGTGAAAAGGCACAGATGAAACGCAAATCAGGCATTTACACGACTACTCATGTTCGTGCGTCTCTTGATGGGCAACCCGACACCGTCGCTTTTTTGGGCGAGGCATTTGATGTAAACTTCAACGATATTTTGGCTTAATTTTTATCCGCAATAATTTCAACGCTGCCAGAAAATCCTTCGACAGCGGCGCTTCAAATTTCACCGGCCTTTTCGTGCGTTTTAATTTTGTTTCAATTCTTCAATCAGTCCCGAAGCCAAAAGCTGCTCGAACAATTCATAGACCACCGGTCGGAAATTGATAAACACGCAAAAAATCACGCGCTCGCCGCGAACGGATTCCGCCTTGAAAATCACCCGGTTGCGCCCGACCCGCAGCCGCGAATATCCAGCCAGCCGTCCTTCAAGCTGTTTCAAGTCGCCCATGTCTTTTTCCAGCCCTTTGATTCCAGCACTCAACACGCGTTTCGGTGACGGCGAAAGAGCTTTGATAAAATTTTCCGCGAATGGACCGATTTTTATTTTAGTCCTCATCAAAAACTTCGTCGAAATCTTTGAATTTCATTTTGCCCGACTCGTAATCTTCCAGCGCCTTGAGGAATTTTTTATCGCCCAGCAATTCCATCGTCTCGATCATCGCTTCGATCCGGTCTTTGGAAAGATAAACGCCGACGACTTTGCCGTGCCGTGAAATGGCAAAGCTGTCCCGCTTGAGCAGCCGAGGCAGATTGGCCTGCGCTTCCGTCACATTCACTGTAGATTCACTCTTCATTAACTGTATAATTCATCGCTTTGTGGATTTGGTCAAGCGGAGAAACTTCAACGCATCGCGAAAATCCTTCGGCAGCGGCGCTTCAAACGTCATTTCCTTTTTTCGCGCGTGCAGCATCACGCGCGGCACGCCGGCGTAATCGCGTCTGCGGCCACCTTGCCGGGATTTGTTCAAAGAAATTTTTTGCAAAAATGTGGCATCTCAATTGCAAATGAATCAAAAATTCGAGATGCTCTGGCTTCGATTTTGAAATGAGCGTAAAATTAGAACCCATCCGCCCCGACAAATTGTCGTCGCATCTCATCGCGCACATCAACGTCAAGCTCGCGCTCATCGGCTGCGCGCCGGTGGCGATTGAAGGCAACCGGGAATTTTCGGAAATTGTTTCTGCGATGGCTGCACAATCGCGGGAGAAAGACCGGTTGCTTGGAAATTATCTCAATCCTGCCGACCAACGCATCCAAACTTTTCTTTTCGATTACCTGCAAGATGTTCCGGTGCCGAAATTGCCGTCGCACACGTTCACACTCGACCGCGCCGGACTCGCGCGCGTGCTGTCGCTGCCGATTGACCGCAACGAATTTCATTCAGAAATCATCAATTCCTATCGCGTCGCCAACGGCGTGCTGCACAATCCAAAAAGCGACCGGCGCACGACGCAGGGAATTTTTCACGTGACGGAGGGCGGTTTGCCGATTCCCGACGACAAACTCGGGGTGCCGAAAATCGCGTTCGCCAAAATGCTCGCGCTGGCGCTCAACCCGCCGCGCGAAATCATGCGGCTTCCATTTACTGCCACACAGGCGCAACCGGCGGAATGTTTCGTCTCGCTGCTGCTCCGCCCGATTGTTTGCCCGGAAGTTCCCGGCTTCACGCCGGAAAAAACGATGGAAATCCGATTTTTTGTTCCGGGAAATCTCGTTAGCAACCTGGATTTTATCGAAAGCATTTTCGGAAACGGCGGCGATCCGATTTTGCCTGAAAATGATTCCGCGCTTGATGCTGAACATTGGACTGGTCACACCGGCTGCGTCATCCTCGCGCCGCATTTAACCAAAGCGACAAAAAAATCCGTCGGCCTGCCGCATTGGGACAAAGCGACGGAACGCCAGCGTCGCGACGGGATGTGCTGGAAAAATGAAAATGAACTCTACAACAACGGCAGCGCCTTTAAGCTGACCTGCCGGGACGAATCCGGCGTCATCGTCACGCTCATCGCGGACAATTACTACGGCTATTGCAAAAAAGAAGTGAAGACGCAAATCAGTTTCGCCGCGAATCTTTTTGGCAATTGCGAGGAGGAGCACGCAGGCGGCGCGCTGGTTTTTCCGAGCTACGACCTCGGCGAGGAATTCAGCGGCGACGTCCATGTCAAGCGCATGGGCTATTCGTTCACGGACATGACTTCGCGCTTCGGCAGCGCGATGGACGTGAAGCAGGAAGGTTTTGCAGTGGACAAAAAATTTCCCGAAATCATTTATGTCCCCGAAATGGCGCACTTCGACCTGCATAACCAGAAAATCTCATGGGAAAATGCCGGCGGCAAACACAGCATCAAATTGCAGCCGGAAAAAACTTACGTCCGCCCGTCCGGCTACAAGGTGAAAATGGAAAAACCGCCGGGCGCGCACCGGATGTGGCGACTCGTCGGCACCGTCGCGGAAGGAACTCTTTGCCACAAACCCAGCACGGTTTCCGGCGGCGGCAAATCGGAAATTTCAAAACCGATCACCGATGCGATTTTGACCGGGCCTGTTTTTGTCACCGATTTCAAAGCGGATTTTGATCGCGTCGCCGAATGGATTGACCACGATTATGCGAACCGGTTTGCCGACAAGACGAAAAAAGATTCGCGCTCGATTCTTGCGGCGGAACGTTCGCTCGGCTCGGTCATCAAATTGCTCACGCCGGACAAACGCGAATACACCCCCGATTACAACACATGGCTGAATTCGATCCCGCAATACGTCAAGGAACTTGTCTTCGTCGTGAAGCGTTATTACAAGCCGGAGTGGAACACGAATTGGCGCGACCACTTCAGCGTGGACATCATCAACGGCATTCCGGGCAACGAACTGAAATGCGATAATCGCAAAATTGTGACGACGTATTTGCGCGTCGGTTTCGACGATGATGGCGCGTGGCGGACGTTTGGCTTGCGAAAAGATTTTCATCCGTCCGTGAAAATCCAAACGGAAGACGACATCACCGCGTCGGTGATTGTGCCGCCAGCCGCAATTGAAAATGTTCCGAACGCGGACAAAAATTCCGCGCTCAAGTTCGTCAAAAATTGCGAACAGCGTTTGTTCCAACGGCCGGACGACGCGATTCATCGCGGCTACGACAAACAGGCCGAATCCGATTTCGCGCAACCGGACAATTTCTTTTCCAATTACGAACCGCTACCGGCGAAAGCCGCGCATGAATTGATCGAGGACGCGATCGGCTTTTATCAATTCACCGAGCCGATGCAATCGCTCATCCGCGAAATTGCTGAAGTTGGCCAGCCGGAATTTTTTGTGTCAACCGCACATCCCCGATTGGTTGACGGCAAGCCGAGTAAAAATCCGCGTTACTTGCAAAAGCGTCCCGACCTCGTCAATCCGCGCGAAAGTTATCTGGCGGAAATGGCCGCGCGATTGCGGCGTCGCGTGCCGTTGAGCGAACCGCTGCATACGCCTGTATCCGTCGTATTGCCCGGACGCCGCAACAATCCGCCGGAACACGGCATCCGCTCGCTCGCCTGTTACAATCCGATTCATTTCATGGAGTTGCCGGAATTGTTCATGGAATTTATTTGCAGCATGACGGGCAAATCGCCTTCGACGACGGGCGCGGGTTCGGAAGGCGCGTTGACCAAAGGCTCGTTCAACGCACTGCCGCCAATCATTGACCTGAACAACGCGCTCGTCTCGTTTATTCTCACCGGCCATAACGCGTTCGTGACGGCTGCCGGTTTTGTCGGACCAAAAGTGCGCGTGGACCACGACGTGAGTTTGATTGTGCCGGAAGTTTTTTGCCGGATGTCGCCGGAAGAGCGCGATCCGAAGTTTTTAATTGAAAATCATTTTCTGGAAAAGTGCGAAGACTTCGAGCACAACGGAAAAAAAACCCTCGCCAGCCATCTCGGTTATCGCATCAACGCGCGATTTGTTCACTCATTTTTTGGCCGTGTGTTCAATCATCCGCACGCCGTGTTCACGGAAGAAATGTTGAAACCGGAATTGCAGAGCGCGGATATTTTTGCGGACGGCATGGACAACATCGTCGCCACGCAAAAGCGCGTCGCCAGAATGTATTTTGACGATGGCAGCATCGCACAGGCGTGCCCGCCGTTGAAGACGTTGCTCCACATCATGCTCAATGACGAATGTGAGGGCAAAGGGCTTGGCCATCCCGAAGTCCGGAAACTTTTTATGCGCGAACATCTTCTGGCAAGTGACTGGTATGCGGCGCGGCTCGTAGCCAAGCAAAAAATTGACTGTTTGTTATGGAAGCGACACGTTGAATATCTCAACCAGTTTTTGCGCAAGCCAAGCCACGGAGACGTGGCCGGCAGTTTGAAAATTTCAGGGCGCTTGACATATGCGCGAAAAAAATTGGAGGAGATCGAATCAGCGGATTACCTGGACAAATTATCCGGCACGCTTGGCGCAGAACCCGTCTAAAATGTCTGGCAGAAACGTTGAGAAAATTATTCCCATAAGCCGCGTTTACTGACAGGTGGACGATTTTTCCCCTTGTTTGAACCGAAAATTCTCGAATTGCCGAGGAAACGGACATGGCGGAAGGGGTGGGATTCGAACCCACGGCAGCCTTGCGACTACTCCTGATTTCGAGTCAGGTGCCTTTAACCACTCAGCCACCCTTCCATTATCATTGATTTAATTGACTTTTTTTGCATTCCTGCAAATCGTCAATTTACATTTTCTATACTATACGCTGAAAGCGAGTTCACAGCATAAAACAGAAGCACGTTGGCAAAAAACGCCCGTGGCCAATCTCATGCGCTACGTTCAATCAGGAAACTACTATGCCCGAATTCGCGTGCGCAGCAAGTTGATTTGGAAATCGCTCAAGACCGACCGAATCAGCGTCGCCAAATTGCGCTTGAGCGATTTTCAAAGAGAGGAACGCCCGCGCGCCGCCGCGCGCAAGGCCGTTGCGCTGCAAACTTACCGGGAACGGCTGAAGGGCGACCACTCTCTCAAAGAGCGAAGCAAAACATATCGGGAAGAACGAATCTCTGCTCTGTTGAAATCGTGGCTCGTTCTGGCCGAAAAAGATATTTCTCAAATTTCAAAATCCGACTGTTTGAATTGGGCTGCCGAATACGGATTGAAAGCCAGCCCGTCATCTTTTAATAACACGGTGGGCACGCTCAAGCAGATTTTGGACGTCGCGGTCGAGGCTGGGGCGCGTTATGACAATCCGGCTGTTCACAATCTAACGGTGATTCACCGAAATTTTCGTGAGTGATTAAAATTCACAATCTATTTTTATTTTACCCGCATGATTGATTTCCCTGCGATGCTCACCAGATGGCTCCGGCCAAAAGGCACGCAGTAGGTTTTCAAATAATTTTTATTCGCGTTGATTTTCATGTAATCACATTGGTTTTATTGGCGATTGTTGCTTTCTGCCGATTTGATTTAGCACCTCTCCTTTGGCTTTGATTTGATGCTTTTTGCTCTAAAACACAAAATGGCATCAGATTGACTGCCTTTTATTTTAATGGCCTCGCAACAATTTTCCCATCACCCGCCGATGGCGGTCATCACGCGCTGCGGCTGGTAATTCTCGCGGAACAGATGTTCGGAAGGCTTTTGCACGAGCGTTTCACAAATCAATTTGTGCAAATACGCCGCGTCAATCTGCGGACGCAACGCCAGCTTCAAATCCGTTTCCAAATGGTTGCCGAGGCACGGACGCAATTTGCCATCGCACGTCAGCCGCATCTTGTTGCAACGCTCGCAAAAATGCAGGTCGCTCAACGCGCCGATCAAACCCATCGTCACGCCGCGTTTTTTGAGGCGAAAATATTTTGCCGGGCCAAAACCGAATGATTCCGTGAGCGGCTCCATCTCATCCTCGCGTCGCAGCTTCGCAAACAATTCCGTGACCGGGAAAAAATTCTTTTCGCTCAACATTTCCGTCAGGCTTACGGGCATCAATTCGAT
>Ga0137403_10000107_pt3 | contig 40178 bp, 30 predicted proteins | sample CZOMad2_1_16fung_FD_122057 | JGI IMG/M metagenome (GOLD analysis project Ga0137403, IMG submission 122057) | Vadose zone soil fungal communities from Angelo Coast Range Reserve, California, USA - CZOMad2_1_16fungal (Hybrid Assembly) | ecosystem: Environmental > Terrestrial > Soil > Vadose zone...
CGGGGCTCGTGCTCCTGAGAGAATACCGCCACTCCTCTTTCCGAAAGCCAGAAGATTTAGATGGCATCGTTGATGTCCCGACCCTCGTGACAATCCCAAGACACAGGCGTGACAGAATAAGCGTGCCTCAGCTCAGAGCGCTGCATGAGCCGGCTTCCATAATGACCGAACAATATCGCATCCTGTTCGCCAAGATCAATCAGTTGACCAAGGGAGAGGAGCATCCCATTATCGCTATCTCTAGCCCGATTCAGGGCGAAGGCAAGACTGTGACTGCTCTCAATCTGGCGATCGTGGCGGCTCGGGACTTTGGCAAGAAGACGCTGTTGATCGAAGGAGACTTCAAAAATCCGCGGCTATCCCGCTCCATCAACGCTAAGTTGCATGTCGGCCTAAGCGATATTCTTCTCGATAAAAGTGATCTTCATTCGACCCTGCTGGTCTCTGGCCATGGCAAGCTCTCGGTTCTTCCGGCGGGCACAAGCATCCAAAATTCATTGACTCTCTTAAACTCTCCGCGGTTGAAAGAGCTCTTGGGAACGTTAAAAGAGATCTACGATATCATCCTCATTGATTCACCTCCAATTCTCCCCCTACCGGATATGCATATCTTTGAAGAGCTGGTCGATAGCATTGTCCTCGTCGTGAGGGCAGAGAGCACCCCAAAAGATGCCCTGGTCATGGCCCTCGATTCATTGGCGACTGATAAGCTGCTCGGGATCATCCTGAACGACGTAAAGCAGCCATTGGGACGCTACTATCGCTATGACCACAAGCAGGCATGACCTTGCGCAACCTATTTTTCAGTTCCATGGCCGGCGGCTCTGTCATCATCCCGAGCCGAGGAGCCAGGCAACTATGCCAATTGTTATACCGCTGAGCTATATGGGAGTCCTGTTTATCCTGGCTTCAATTCCAGACACCGGGGATACCACAACCACCCTCGATCATCTGCTGGCATTGGTTCCTCCAACAGTCCAGAATCTACTCCACATCCCTGCATATGGCCTTTTAGTCCTCTTGTGGCTATCTGTACTGAGGACTCATGGGATGGCTGAACGTCGGAGCCTGTATGTAGCCCTTCCCCTGGCTTTAGCCTTTGGTGGTATAACCGAACTCTACCAGGTTTGTGTTCCCGGAAGAGTCTCGTCAATCCTGGATTTTCTGTTTGACACCGCTGGAATTGTCTCGTTTGTTTGGCTTTATCAGCTTGTCCAACTCCAGGATGTTTTCGGTTCTGTCAAGAGGCTTTTCCATGCATAACGGCGCGTTAAGCGTTAGCGGAAATCAGTCCGTGAATCTGCGGCAGCACGGACAACACTGCCCGCTGGAGTCCTAAAATATGGGGCCGGGCGTGCAGATCACAGTATGCAGTCCCGAGGAACAGAAGGCCTGGGACGCTTATGTGCGGAGTTCGCCAAGCGCGACGATCTGCCATCAGTTTCTCTGGCAGCCCGTCATTGAGCGCGCGTACGGGCATTCGCCGCTCTACTTGCTAGCACGGAGCGCCGATGGCGTGCATGGTATCTTACCGCTCTTCTTGGTGAAGAGTCGGCTCTTTGGCAATACGCTCACCTCTATGCCATTTCTCGATTACGGTGGGATCTGTGCTGATGATGAAACCTTTGCAAATCTCTTGTTGGACCATGCCCGGCATTTGCTGCAGGAGTGTGGTGCCGACTACGTCGAATTGCGGCACTTGGAGCCTCTGCCTCAGCTCGATATCGTGCGCCTGGAGAAATTCAGCATGATCCTGGATCTGTCCGCTGGTGCTGAGGCAGTGTGGCGATCGTTTCCCGCCAAGGTGCGCAATCAGGTGCGCAAGGCGGAAGGATCGGGGTTGATTGCCAGTATCGGTGGCGCGGAATTCCTCGATGAGTTTTATGCTGTCTTTGCTGTGAACATGAGGGATTTGGGCTCGCCTGTACATCATCAGGCATTCTTTGCCCACATGTTTGCCGCGTTCGGCGCAGAAGCGAGAGTGGTGCTGGTGCGCCACGAGGGAGACACGGTGGGTGGCCTCGTATGCCTATTTTTTAAAGATAGGGTGATCGTTCCCTGGGCTTCATCCTTGCGCCAATATTTCACGAAGTGCCCCAATAACCTCTTATATTGGAAAGCCATCCAGTACGGCTGCGAACGTGGCTGTAAGTGGTTCGACTTCGGCCGCTCATCGGTTGGTTCTGGAACATATAACTTCAAGCGGCAATGGGGAGCGAAACCGATCCAACTTCACTGGCAAACGCTAAGCAAGAATGGCACGCGGCATATGGCTGTATCTCCCGACAACCCTAAATATCGTATCATCCTAACACTATGGCAGCATCTGCCATTATCAATCACAACCTGGCTCGGTCCTCATATTCGGAAATATCTGACGAACTGACCAATGATCGGTTCATCGCCCAGCACTTGACGTTAGGTGCTCAGTCGGTTCCGGCATCGCCCCAGCAATAAGCTAACTACCGGGCTATATGGACAAAAATACTGAAGGCGAATTGCTGCTATCTTGCCTCCATCAAGGGGCTGACAGCGCCAGCACCAGTAGATTTGCACAGCTCTCAGACCAGGATTGGGATGATGTCATTCAGCAATCCATTAGGCACGGCGTCACCCCATTGCTCTACCAGTATTTAAAGATCATCAGTCCAAGTGTCCAAATCCCAATCCCAGTTCTACAGAAATTGCGAGCAATGGCTCTCGATCATGCGCTAAGAAATCTGCTGCTTTATCGCGAACTCTCGCAAGTGTTAAGGGAATTACAAAATGATAGCATTAGCGTTATCGTTCTTAAAGGAGCCTATTTGGCCGAGGTCATCTATGGTAATACAACTCTCCGTCCGATGCATGACGTGGACCTTCTGGTCAGAAAAACCGACCTATCGAAGGCTGAGGCAAGAATGCGAGCGCTGGGCTATGGTCCATTAGAAGATCCGCGCATCGAAGTCGATTATACAATCCACCAGCATCTACGGCCTTTGATCAAGCCAGGCGCAGTACCAATCGAGATACATTGGACCATCGAACATCCGAACAGCCCCTTCGACATAGAGGTTGATGAACTCTGGAACAGAGCACGATCAGCCACCATAGCCGGTGTTCAAGTCCTGGTATTCGACCCTGAAGATCTGCTCTTGCACATATGTCTGCATGCCTCCTTTCACCATAAGTTTCTTTTTGGGCTCAGACCTTTCTGTGACATTTTGGAGATCATACGGCATTTCCAAGGTGAGATCGATTGGCAGCAGGTCCAGCATCGTGCCCGCCGATGGGGGATTCAGAAGTATGTCTACCTTACACTCTATCTCGCCCGTGAACTGGTGAGGGCTGATGTACCCGAGGTAGTATTAGACTCTCTCAAGCCGCAGGGTTTTGACCCGCGGGTAATGGTTTGGGCGAGAACGCAAATCTTCTCTGATGAAACAGCTATCACATCCCTATCCTCCAACCTCGCACAGCTATGGGGAGTCAGACTGTTTCAAGATAAGTTAGCGCTCTTTCTGAAATCCGTATTCCCTGCGCCGGCCATCATGGCTCGAATGTACCCTTCATCCTGCAACAGCAAATGGTTTTATCTTTATTATCCACTCCGTTGGAAAGACCTTCTGTTCCAGTATGGCCGTTCGGCGTGGCGACTGGTCCGCCGCGAGGATGAGATGCTGACCCTAGTGGAACGAGAAAATCAAAAAGCTGCTCTCGGGCGCTGGTTGAAAGCGACTCAGTAGGGGATCGGTTCCGGCGCGGTATCGGATTGGCCCTTAGCTAGCATGCCTATGAGAGGGCCATGGCAATGAGGATGATTTTAATCGTGTCAAGAGGCTCTTCCGTGCTCAATGCGCTGACCATCGATGTAGAGGATTATTACCATGTCTCGGGCTTTGAATCGATCGTTCGATTCGAGGATTGGGATCGGTACGAGAGCCGCGTGGAGCGCAACACATACCGTATTCTGGATCTCCTGGACGAGTATCAGACGAAGGCAACCTTCTTTGTATTGGGGTGGATTGCCGAACGTCAAGCGCAATTGATTCGGGCCATCGATAACCGTGGCCACGAAGTAGCATCTCACGGTTACGCCCACCAGCGAATTTATACCCAGCCTCCAGAACAGTTCCATGAAGAAACGCGGCGATCCAAACACATCATTGAGGATACCCTCGGTCATCCCATTTTCGGGTACCGCGCGGCGAGCTATTCGATTACAGCGAAAAGCCTCTGGGCGCTGGATATTCTCCAGGAGACAGGCTTTGCCTATGACTCAAGCATTTTCCCGATTCGCCATGATCGCTATGGCATACCAGATTACCAACGGTTTTGCCATATGCTGAACGGGCATGCAGGACGCGGGTTGATTGAGTTTCCAATCTCCACATTACGACTTGCGGGAGTCAACATCCCTATTGCCGGCGGAGGGTATTTCCGGCTCTTCCCCTACGCCTTTATCCGCTGGAGCATTAAGCATATCAACGAGACAGAGTGTCAACCGGCATTGGTGTATCTTCATCCCTGGGAGATCGACCCGGAACAGCCTCGAATTCATGCCAGCATGCTGGCCCGATTTCGGCAGTATCACAATCTTGAGAAAACAGAAAGCCGGCTTATTCGGCTTTTAGAGGATTTTAGGTTTGGAAGCACGACGACAGTCTTACGAGAACGGGGTCTTCTTAATGGTTAAGACTCCATTATCTAGACACAGAAGTATTTTATTTATATCGTATTCCTGAATTGTTATGGCTAGACAACCCAGCTCTGGAGAATCATCGATCCATTTGCTCCCGCGAGATTGGGACACAACTGTCGCTCATAATCACGCAATCCTTCAGAAATCCTCCTTCAACGGGTCGCACCTCGTCTACGATGACCTGATAGGAAGGTGACAAGTAGTGGAATGCCCCCGGAACCTAGCCCAACTGAAGCCACTCATGAGAAGCAGCCCAGCTCCTAGCGGCACTTCAAGGGCCGACGTGATCCTTTTGCTCTCTCTTTATCTATTTGAGGTGTCGGCCTTGTTGCTGTTGATAACCTTGCCTCGCATGGGTAATAGACCGATTCTGACTTTTTTGGGCAGTCGCCCCGGTCTTCTCTGCCTTATGGCAGTGCCGATTTTCGTGGCTTCAAGTGTAGTCATAGCTCAGCACTATCATAAGAGCCGACGCGGTGGGCTGAAGCAGTTCACAATGACGGTCGTGATGAACCTTGCCACCTTGGTGAGCCTGTTGACGATAGGTGAAATGGTTATTCGCCTTTTCTCATCTCGAACCGCAGAAGGACTGATTTTCATGGGGACACCTCTGCTGCCCCGCAGCTGGTCTGACGAGGTGGCCCGCAATCGCGAGATCCTGCAGAAAGCCCCTATCACCAGTTCCTATCTTGTGTACGATAACCTGACAGGCTGGACAGTCGGGTTGAATCGACGGAGCGCCGACGGCCTCAACTTTAGCAGCACCGAAGGCATACGTAGCCCTCGCCTAGATATGGCCTTTGCCGATCTTCCCACCGCCCATCGCATTGCGCTTGTCGGCGATTCCTACACCTTCTGTTTGGACGTTGCCTACGAAGAATCTTGGGGATATCAGCTCGAACGTCAGCTGGGCCCAGATTTTCAGGTGCTCAACTTTGGCGTCTCAGGTTATGGCTTAGATCAGGCATATCTTAGATATCACCGAGATGTGCGCCCGTGGAAGCCGGATATCGTAATCTTTGGCGTTTTCCCCCACGACTTGGTCCGCACGATGAATGTTTATCCGTTTATCAGCTTTCCAGAGTGGGGATACCCGTTCGCCAAGCCTCGTTTCGTAGTAGCTGAAGATAAGCTTGTACCTCTAAGCGTGTCTCCTCTTGCCCCCGAGGCAATCTTTTCGAAAAACTCGATCGAAGACTTGCCATTCCTCGACTATGACTGGGGTTACAACCGAGCTCACTGGCAGTGGCACTTTTATCATCAGCTACATCTGCTCCGCTTGTGGATTTCCAAATATCCCCTCTGGCAAGCACCAGTTGGTCAGAACTCCGATGAAGCGATGAAGTCGGTCAACGGTCACATTTTGCGTTCCTTTGTTCAACATGCAACCGCCGAGAGTTCAATTCCGATGGTCGTCTATCTTCCTGCACGCATTGACTTGCGCGGTGTTCAATCGGGTCCGGAGAATGGGGTCGGTTTTGCTCAGGAAGTATTACGCAGCGTAGGCTTGGCCTATACAGACTTGACTTCCTGCCTCCTGGAGGTCAGCCCCTCTCAACGTTTTGTCAGTGAAACTGGCCGCCACTACGCGCCCAAAGCCAACATCGCGGTTGCTAACTGCCTGCGCCCGGTCATCCTCAAGCTTCTTTCTGAGAAAGAAGCGCGGGCCGCCGAATCTCTGATCAAATGAGCAACCATAAACCTCGCGTGAGTATAGGCCTGCCTGTCTACAATGGTGAACGATTCCTCAAAGAGGCATTAGAATCGATTTTATCCCAGACCTTCAACGACTTCGAACTTATTATCTCGGATAATGCTTCTACCGACGCCACGCAAGAGATTTGCATGTTATATGGAGCCAGCGACCAGCGCATACGCTACTACCGTAATGCGCAGAATCATGGCGCAGCCTATAATTATCGCCGCGTCTTCGAGCTCTCGACCGGCGAGTATTTCAAGTGGGCCGCTGCGGACGATGTTTGCGAGCCAGAATATCTGGCCTGTTGCGTAGAGGCACTGGATGCCGATTCAACGATCGCAGTCGCGCATACAAAGACGAGGTTTATCGATGAACAGAGGAGACCGCTCGACATCACTGATCCCGGCTGGGACTTGCGATCTGCGGACGCTGCTGAACGCCTGCGCTACGTAATGTTCTCGGGCCACTGGGTGAACATCATCTTTGGGCTGATCCGAGCCAAAACCCTGACGAGGACACGCCTTGTGGGCAGTTATCCAGGCGGCGATTATCGTGTGCTCGGTGAACTAGCTCTGCTCGGGAAATTCGTCGAGCTTCCGCACTATTTCTTCTTACGACGCTTCCATCGTGACGCCTCGAGCCAGCATACCGATAGCCTTGAGTGGACAGTCGCCTTCTATAGCGGAACAAGCCATCATCTCAGCATGCCGACTTGGCAGCGCACGCTCGACAATTTCATCACGATCATGCGATCGCGATTGCGGCCACGGCTCAAGCTATCTCTTCTCGTGTCTCTCCTGCGCCGGATGCACTGGCAACAGGTACAGTTTTTGCGGGAGCTGAAGCTGGCCGCTATGTACTTCGTCCGCCACTTCACATCCCCGAGTTCGTCTCAACCGAAGTCTTGAACCCCGATTGAGGAGCAACCGACGACGATGGCCTCCTGCCGTTTTTGCCAAGCCCCACTCCGTTACACTTTCGTCGACCTCGGCTCGTCACCGCTTTGTCAGAGCCATATAGAACCGCATCAGCTTAATGACATGGAGTGTTTCTATCCACTGCACACTTACGTCTGTCAGAACTGTTTTCTAGTTCAACTCGAAACGTATGTCAGCCCAGCTGATATCTTCACCGAGTATGCCTATTTTTCCTCTTATTCCGACACGTGGCTGCAACATGCAAAGGCCTATACGGACATGATCGTGGGGCGCCTCGACCTCGGGTGCACTAGCCATATTGTCGAGATCGCGAGCAACGATGGATACTTGTTACAATATTTCGTCCAGCGAGGTATCCCTGCCTTGGGTGTCGAGCCCGCCGCCAATGTGGCTCAAGCCGCCATCTCAAAGGGGATCCCGACCGTCGTTGCCTTCTTCAGTGAGACAACGGCGCAGAAACTTTGTGCAGAACATGGGCCAGCTGATCTCATTATCGGGAACAACGTGCTGGCTCATGTCCCGGAACTCAACGATTTTGTCGCTGGGATGAAGGTCCTCCTCAAACCCCATGGGGTGGTCACCATGGAGTTTCCGCACCTCATGCGACTCATGGCCGGCAACCAGTTTGACACAATCTACCATGAACATTTCTCATACTTTTCATTCATCACAGTAGAGAAGGTGTTCAGTGCTCACGGCCTTACTCTTTATGATGTCGAGGAGGTACCCACTCACGGTGGCTCTCTCAGGATCTATGCGCGCCATGTCGACGACGCCTCGAGGGCTGTCAGCGATCGGGTCACGGAACTCAGAGCCAGAGAAGAGGCCGCCGGCTTTACACGACTGGAACACTACTTCTCATTCACTGAAAAAGTTAAAGAGACTAAGCGTAGGCTCTTAGAGTTCCTCATCGACGCCAAACGATCCGGTAAGTCCATTGTCGGCTATGGTGCGCCCGGTAAAGGAAATACTCTTTTGAATTACTGTGGAATTCGAACAGACTTTATCGACTACACGGTAGATCGCAACCCTTACAAACAGGGGAAGTTCACCCCGGGAAGTCACATCCCGATCTGGCATCCGGACAAGATAAAGGAGACGACACCCGACTACTTACTCATTCTGCCATGGAACCTCAAGGAGGAGATCATGACGCAGATGGCCTGCATTCGCCAGTGGGGTGCGCAATTTGTCGTCGCAATTCCCGAGGTGACAGTTTACCCGTGAGACAGTTATCCGCCCACCAGATGGGAAGGACAATGCCAAACGTTGATAGCGGCATGATGACGAGCGCCGAAACCGTCGTGGACACGGACCTGGAATATATCAGCAGCAACCTGCAAGAGGAGTTCGCGTGCCTTGCCGGTGCGCATCTTCTGCTGACAGGCGGGGCGGGTTTTCTCGGCTATTATCTCGTCCAGGCGATTCTTCGCTGGAACGAGGGCCAGGAGTCGCGACAACGGATCAAGCTGACCGTGTACGACAACTATAGTCGTGGGGTACCACGCTGGTTGACGAAATTGCAAGGGCTGATTTTAGTGGAGCACGATATTACTAAGCCCCTACCTTCGCATATCCCAGATTTCGAATACATTATCCACGCAGCTTCCATCGCTTCCCCAACGTATTACCGTAAACACCCTATCGAAACCATGGACGCAAACGTCAATGGCCTGCGAATCCTTCTCGATTACTTTCGCGCGCGCGCTGACGCCAACAAACCCATTGGAGGTTTCCTGTTTCTGTCGAGCAGTGAGATCTATGGGGATCCATCCCCCGAAAATATTCCGACTCCTGAAGAGTATCGGGGAAGCGTTTCATGTACGGGACCACGGGCCTGTTACGATGAAGCGAAGCGCTATGGCGAGACGCTTTGCGTCAATTTTGCCCGTCACTACGGCCTACCGATCAAAGTCGCCCGCCCGTTCAATAATTATGGGCCCGGGTTGAAAATATCGGACAGACGCGTGCTCCCCGATTTCGCACGCGAGATCCTAGCAGGCCGAGACGTCATCATGCTCTCCGATGGCTCCCCGACCAGGACATTCTGTTACGTCGCGGACGCAGTGGTCGGCTATTACAAAATTCTGCTGAACGGCCGCCCGGGGGAAGCCTATAACATTGGCGTTGAAGCACCCGAGATTTCGATTGCCGACTTAGCGGAGCGCCTTGTGACCATAGCTCACGATCTCTTCGGGTACGCCGGCAAGGTCATCCGGCAGTCTAGTGCTGACCGGGAGTACCTGGTGGACAATCCAAGCCGTCGGCGTCCACGAATCGCGAAGGCTCGCGCTGAGTTGGGATTTAATCCGACCATTTCTCTGGATGAGGGCTTGAGACGCCTGTTGATCTGGTACTCGCAGAATCGCGACGCGGAGGATGCCTGATGCAGGCATCCAACCTGACACTGATCACCAGGATCGCCCTCCTCAGTGCCCCGATTGGCAATGGGAATCTTGGAGATGAGGCCACGGTCGCCGCCGTGATTCAAAACCTGAGGCGCCGTTGTCCAACGGCAACCATTTATGCCTTCTCGGCTAATCCCGAGGACACGCGTAAACGCCATGACATATCCGCATTTCCGATCACAAGGCCACGTCGTCAGTCCGTTGTCACTGGTTCTTCGGCCCTAGGGATTACCTCCCAGGCCCACGTAGAGCTGCCCAGGACCCCGCGCGAGCGCATAAAGGCCACGGTAAAGGCACTGCCCCCAGTGTACACAGTCATGAAAGCGGTCCGCGACACGGTCACGTCTGTCCCCGACCTCTTCGATGAAGTTATCTTCCTTGCAAAGTCGTTCAGGCGCCTGAAAGGAACGGATCTTCTCATCGTGCCAGGCTCCGGTGTCCTCTCAGATCACTTCGGTGGACCCTTCAACTTCCCGTACATGCTTTTCAAGTGGTCGCTTTTGACGAAGGCATCACGGACCCGTCTTGCCTTCCTCAGCGTCGGTGCTGGACCTCTATGCTCACATCTGAGCAGGCGACTCGTGAAATATTCGATGTCTCTAGCTAGGTATCGATCTTGTCGCGATATGACCTCGAAACAGGTCCTAGATGGCCTGGGGATGCGCAATGTAACCCCTGTGTTCCCAGATCTCGCAACGAGCTTGCAGGTCGATCCCACTCCGTCTGTCCCCAATCACCATCGCCCCATAGTCGGCATAAATGCCTTTCCCCATTTCGATTTCCGTTATTGGCCCGTCAGTGATGCCGCAAAATATCAACGATATATTACAATGGTAGCTTCATTTGCTTCATGGCTGATTGACAAGCGCTATCAGGTCTTCTTCTTTCCCACACAGATTCGCGCGGACCCCCCGGTGATTCAGGATATTCAGAACCTCTTGAATAAGCATGACGGCACGGATTTCGGAAATTCGGTTCTTGATGTACCGATTCACAATCTTGCTGATCTTACCACACGACTCGCCACGACTGATTTAGTCGTCGCGACACGATTTCATGGCATCTTACTATCTTTTCTCTTTAATAAACCTGTGCTAGCAATCTCAAATCATCATAAAATGACCGACCTGATGACCGAAATGGGGCAATCACAGTATATCTTGGACATCGATACCTTCACTCGTGAGTCCCTGATAGAGCGGTTTACCTCGCTCGAATGCAATAGTGACACCGTCAGACGTCAGATCGCTCGGTGCGTCTCAGAGCACCGACGTGTCTTAGATAGACAGTACGATCTTCTCCTGCGTGAAATGACCGACGATCCTATTCCGTCCACTGCCGATCAGTTATCCCAATGAAGGCAGACGGCTTGTCGCTGCGCCGCCCACATCCCCTGAAAGTTACGAGGACACGATGAAGGTTTCGATCGTTGGGACGGGCTATGTTGGGCTCGTCACGGGAGTCTGTCTCGCCGAAAAGGGCCACGACGTTATCTGTGTCGATGTGGATCGCGACAAGATCGAGAAAATCCGCCGTGCCATCCCGCCGATTTATGAAAAGGGACTCGATGAGCTCCTACGCAAGCACGCGGGCACAAGACTTTTGGCAACGACGAACCTCCGTGACGCTATCCTGCGAACCGAGATGACATTCATAGCAGTTGGTACCCCCTTTGACGGCAACGAGATCGATTTAAGCTCTATCCGCGAGGCTGCACTTCATATCGGGAAGGCGCTGAGGGATAAGTCAACCTACCATCTCGTCGCCATCAAGAGCACCGTCGTTCCAGGCACGACCGATGAAGTTGTGCTTCCAATTCTCGAGGCCGCATCCGGCAGGAGGGCCGGGCGCGACTTTGGGGTCGGAATGAATCCAGAGTTCCTCACCGAGGGAGAGGCGGTCGCCGATTTTATGTCCCCCGATCGACTTATCCTGGGCGGAATGGACGACAGAAGTATCGACGTTCTGGCGGCGCTGTATATGCCGTTCCATGGGATCGATCAGCTCAGGACCAATAACAGGACGGCCGAGATGATCAAGTATGTATCCAACGCCCTCCTGGCAACCGCCATCTCCTTCGCTAACGAAATCGCCAATCTGTGTAGTGCCCTGGGTGGCATCGACGTCGTCGATGTCATGCATGGCCTGCATTTGAGCAAGTACCTGAGCCCGGACATTCCCGGCACTGGGCGCGTCGTCGCCCCCATCACGGCTTTCCTGTGGGCTGGATGTGGGTTTGGAGGCAGTTGTCTACCCAAAGATGTGAAGGCGCTCATCGCGCACGGCCGCAAAGCGGGGACATCGATGCGCCTGCTCGATGCTGTCATGCAAGTCAACGAGGGCCAATCCAAAGAAATCTTGTTGCGCCTGCGCAAACACTTTCCCGATCTTCAGGGCGTCCGCGTCTCCGTCCTCGGGCTGGCCTTTAGACCCGATACGGATGACATGAGGGAATCTCCGGCGGTTCCCGTCATCGAAGCGTTGCTCACTCGTGGAGCGGACGTCACAGCTTACGACCCGGCAGCGAACCATGAGGCGGCGAAGCGGTTCCGTGGCCGTCCGGTGACGATTTGCGATGATCTCGAGCATGCGATCGCCGAGGCTCAGGCCATCATCCTCGTGACGCGGTGGGCTGAGTTCAACAGGATTGACGAGCTCTTGGCTGGGCGTGACCCCCAGCCCGTGTTTATCGACGGCCGCCGAGTACTCGACAAAGCCAGCATCGCCCGATACGAAGGCATTGGTCTATGAATCGTAGGATGATGCAGACCATCGGCGATTTTAAGCTGACTTTCCGCACCGAGGATGTAGGGCAGGAGATATATCAGCTCATCGCCGACCTCTACCCGCTGTGCCGTAGCATCACTGGGAACGGCTTGCGCGAGACGCTCAAGGCCATCGAATGCCATATTCCACTGCGCATTCATGAAGTGCCGACCGGAACGCAGGTCTTCGATTGGATCGTGCCGAAGGAGTGGAATATCCGCGACGCCTACATCGCTAATTCTCATGGTGAGAGAATTGTCGATTTCAAGAAGTTGAATCTGCATGTCCTTGGGTACAGCGTGCCTGTCAAGCAAAAAATGCGCCTCACGGAATTGCGCGCGCATCTGTTCACTCTGCCTGAACATGCGGAGTGGATTCCCTGGCGCAATTCCTACTACAAAGAGGATTGGGGGTTCTGTCTAAGCCATCGGCAACTATTAGAGCTCAGGGATGAAGAATATGAAGTCTGTATCGACGCCTCGCTGGAGGACGGGCACCTCACGTACGGCGAATACTTTCTCCAAGGGGAGAGCGCCGACGAGGTGCTCATCTCCTGTCACACCTGTCACCCGTCGCTGTGTAACGACAATCTCTCAGGTGTTGCCCTGGTCACATTCCTTGCCAAATATCTCACGCCGCTGTCGCGCCGATACTCCTATCGATTTCTCTTTATTCCGGTGACCATCGGTTCCATCACCTGGCTCTCCCTGCATGAGAGCAAGGTTCCCCGTATAAAACATGGCCTGTCGGTGGCGTGTGTCGGTGATCCAGGCAAGTCCACCTACAAGAAAAGTCGCCGCGGCGACGCCATCATCGACAAGACTGTCGTCCATGTCCTCCAACACTCCGACGGAGATTATGCCGTCATGGAGTTCTCACCCTATGGTTATGACGAGCGCCAATTTTGCTCACCCGGGTTTGACGTGCCGATGGGTTGCCTGATGAGAACGCCATATGGTCGCTTCCCGGAATATCACACTTCCGCCGATAACCTGAACTTCGTGCGTCCCCCCTATCTTGCCGACTCCTTCGCGAAGATTTGGTCGACGCTGTACGTGCTTGAACATAACAAAACCTACCTCAATCAGAACCCGAAGTGCGAACCCCAACTGGGCCGACGGGGACTGTATCGGGCAGTCGGAGGACAGGCTCATTCTGCGACCGATGAACTGGCTCTACTGTGGGTTCTCAATCTGTCCGACGGCCACCACACGCTCCTGGATGTCGCGGATCGATCCGGATTGCCCTTTGGTGTGGTCAAACATGCGGCCGATCGTCTGCATGAGCATGGTTTATTAAAAGAGTCCTCGTAAACTCCCGCAACGACAGCTCGCACGGAGGTTGCTGATGGTTTTCGCCCCACAGCTCGCTAGGCAAACAGTCCTTGTCACCGGCGCCAGCGGTTTTCTTGGCTCTCATCTGTGTCGTCACCTGTGTAACCAGGGCGCAAAAGTACATGCGGTCTCCCGAACCCTTCGGACCACCGAAAACAGCAGCTTGCATTGGTGGCAGGGAGATCTACAGGATGTTGCGACGGTCCAGAACCTGCTTTCTACTATCCAACCCGACATCATATTTCATGTAGCCGGCAATTCCGCGGCGGCTCGTCAGTTGGAGCTGGCACTTCCTACCTTTCAGGCCAATCTCATGACGACCGTCAACCTATTGACCGTCGCCACTAATATAGGCTGCGGACGAATTGTGTTGACCGGCTCTTTAGAGGAACCGGACCCAGCCTATGCCGACGCCATCCCGAGCTCTCCTTATGCGGCTTCGAAGTGGGCCAGCAGCGTATATGGACGGATGTTTCATGCACTGTATGGAACACCTGTTGTCAACGTCAGGGTATTCATGACATATGGACCCGGGCAGCAGGACATACGTAAGCTCATTCCGTATGTGATTCTCTCTCTCCTACAGGGCCAGGCTCCCAAGCTCACCATGGGGCAGCGGCAGATTGATTGGATCTATGTCGATGATGTGGCAGCCGGACTTGTCGCGGCGGCTCAGGCCCCCGATGTGGAAGGTTGCAGGATCGACCTTGGCTCGGGAAGCTTGGTCCCCATTCATACGGTTGTACGACAACTCGTCAAGTTGGTCGGCTCGAAGGTGGAGCCACTGTTTGGCACCATACCCGAGCGGCCATTCGAACAGGTGAGGGTTGCCGATACCGCAGATACTTCCGCAAAGTTGGGTTGGAGGCCTCTGACGTCGTTAGAAAAGGGGTTGGCGGCTACGGTGGACTGGTACAAAAGACAGCACGCCGATCTCTTGAAAACTGGTGGATCGGCTTCAAACTAAAGCGGATAACCGCGATTTCTTGACCACGCTGTAACCATGCGACGGCCAATACAATAGGAAGAGAAAGATGCCAACGTCACAACATTTAAAAAACGGTGAATAATGCGGGTTAGGTCGGTGATCCCAATCCTGGTGCTGGCACTTGTTGTCCGTGTCTATTGGGCGGCAACGAAGACCGGGGCGATCGAGAACGAAGGCGCCGTGTATGCCAGCCTTGCTGCGAGCATCCTCGCGGGCAAGGGGTACGTGGCCATCACCGGGGGCGGCACCTTCTTCCTCTTCCCACCGCTCTACCCACTCCTCATTGGAGCGCTGTCGCCGTTCGCGCCCGATCTGGAGACGGCGGGCCGAGCCGTTTCCATTCTCTCCGGCGCGCTGATGACTGTCCCAGTATTCTTGATCGCCGCTACCCTCTATACCCCGCCGGTCGCATGCATCGCCGCGCTCCTGATTGCACTTCACCCACTCCTCGTCGGATATTCAGCCGCCGTCTACTCTGAGCCCACGTATCTCCTCTTTCTCATGATGGCCATCTACTTCGCCCTGCGTGCTCAACAGCTTCGCAGCTATGTTCCAAGCGCACTTTCTGGGGTGGCCTTCGCTCTTGCGTGCCTTACGCGACTTGAAGCGTTTGTATTGCCTTTCGCGGCCGTTCCGATCATCGTACTCGTGAACCTCCGTAAGCTGCGCCGGGCGCTGCTTGCATCCGGCATCCTGTTGACGACCTTCATCCTCCTTCTACTGCCCTACATCGTTTTTCTTTCAGTCCACACCGGCCAGATTCGCGTGGAGGCCAAAAGTCCGATATTCTTCGCACTGTTGCAACGGATGGCGTCGGGTATGAGCTACCGCGAGGCTGCTTATGGGATCGACTCGGATTTGCGCGAGGTCGGCGTGTATCTCAAGCCGCCCGTCCAAATCGTCCAATCCACGAGCGTTACACGTTCCGATCTCCTAAGCTATTTGGCGGCTGCGGGGCCTTCGAACATCGCCGCCGTCGTTAGAGCGCTCATCGATCGGCGTGTGGGCTCGATATTGCTCGCGTTCCTCGTGGCCTTCGGCTTGCTGAGGACGCCGTGGGATCGTGAACGGATTTCCCGTGAGTTGCTCCTTTTGGCGATGTTCGTGGCCCTCCTCGGAGCGCTCCTGGCCGTTCAGTGGTTCCCAACACGATACGTCCTGCCGCTGCTGTCCCTATTAATCGTCTGGGCGGCCAAAGGGATTGACGAGCTCACCAACTGGGTAACGGGGACGTCTGCATCACTCTTCGTGGGGCCTCGCGCTCTTCTCATGCCAGTCTGGGCCACGTCTCGAACGTTGCTGGTGGTGGCCCTGCTGGGTGTTGCCTTCACCGGCGCTCGGTATGAGAGCGAGTTGACTCAAGGCTATGTTTCGGAGCGCCCGATAAAAGATGCAGGCCTGTGGCTCGGGAACGCCGCGCCAGGCCCTAAGATGATCATGGACGTAGCAGCGATCATCCCGTTCTACGCCGGAGGCACGCTCGCTGTTTTTCCTTACTGCGATTCCGCGACGACCCTGAAGTACATCGAGAAGAAGAAACCCGACTTCATCATCCTGGCCAGCCACACGAGTGATGCCAGGCCCTATCTACGGGCCTGGCTTGAGATGGGCATTCCGGACCCGCGAGCGATCCCCATCTACAGGACGGCTCGGTCGGATGGTGGACAGATCGTGATCTATCAATGGGGATCAGGAAGTGAGTCTTCGGAGGGGGCGGGTGCCGGAGATCGTCTTCACGCCGCGCGGTTGCTAGCGCGTGCGGCAGGTGCACCAAGTACATTCCTGTCCGACTAACTCAGTCCATACCTGTCCGACTAAATCAGTCCATACGAGATTGGTACAGGCCAGGTCATTCAAAGCTAGCTGGATTACCATCCGCTCGATCTGGGTGTACTAATGTTCTGTGGTTCGATTTAGGGGGGACTTAGCATGGAAGACCATGTAGAAGTCAGCGTCGTGATCCCGTGCCTGAACGAAGCCAACTCCATCGGCGTCTGTATTGATAAGGCACTGGTCGCGTTCAAGGAGGCCAACGTCCGGGGCGAGGTCGTCGTCGCGGACAACGGCTCGACGGACGGTTCCGTCGACATCGCGTCGGCCCATGGCGCGCGTGTGGTATCCGTGGAGATGAAGGGCTACGGGCACGCCCTGCGTGGCGGGATTGAAGCCGCCTGCGGAGAATTCATCATCATGGGTGACGCCGACGACAGCTACGACTTTTCCGAAATACCCCGATTCATTTCGAAGCTGCACGAAGGGTACGAGGTCGTCATTGGGAACCGATTCACGGGTGAGATCAAGCCTGGTGCGATGCCGTGGCATCACAAGTACATCGGCACCCCTGTCCTCTCGACACTCCTTCGCCTGTTCTTTGGCGCCCCGGTCAGGGATTGCAACAGTGGCATGCGCGGGTTTACCAAAACCATCTACCGCCGCATGGATCTTCGGACGACGGGCATGGAATTTGCCAGCGAGTTCATCATCAAGGCCGCTAAGCTTGCCTCCAACATGACCGAGATCCCTATAACCCTCTGGCCAGATAAGCGCGGCCGGCCGCCGCACCTCCGCAGCTTCCGCGACGGGTGGCGGCACCTCCGCTTCATGCTCATGTACGCCCCGAACTGGCTTTTCCTGGTCCCCGGTTTCGCGCTTGTGCTCGCCGGGTTGTTGCTGGTGTTTTGGCTGTTCCCTTCTCCCCGCTGGTTGGGCAACGTTCGCCTCGACTACCACACGATGTTCTTCGGCATGATATTCACCCTGATCGGGACGCAAATCGTCACCACAGGGCTCTTCGCCAAGATCTTCTGCTACTCGGAGCAGTTCGATCGTCACCAGCTCTCGCTGGAGCGCTGGTTGAAACGGGTCACCCTGGAGTATGGTTTACTGGTGGGCACCGGCCTCATCCTCGCTGGGTTGGCCGGCAATCTGGCTGTATTCTGGCAGTGGGCGGTTGGCGACTTCGGGGAGTTTCAAGGCATGCGCCAGGTGATTTTCTGGTCGCTCTGGCTCTTCCTCGGTATTCAGATCGTGTTCTCGTCCTTCTTCCTGAGCATGCTTGGAATCAGCCGTGACGCATTCATCGGCGAGACACGCTTCATGAGGTGATGTTGATGCCGGGGCCACATGATTGTTTTTCCCAGGATGTTAGCCGTCAATCGCCTTCACTTGTCCTGGTCACCGGGGCGACCGGGTTCATAGGTTGCGATGTCGTGAGTCACCTGCTCAGGCGTGGGTGGCGCGTTCGGGCCTTCACACGGAGACCTCTTCCCTCAACCGCGGATCACGACCGGCTCGACGTCGTTCGGGGGGACATGCGCGATGCCGGGTCGCTCGAAGCGGCGACCAAGGGCGCTAGCGTCGTCGTCCATCTGGCTGCAGTCAAGCGTGACGAACCCGATAGCGATGACGTCAACGTCTTGGGAGCCCGCCGACTGGTCGCCGCCTGCCTCGCGAGCGGATGCCAGCGCGTCATCAACATCAGCACACAGTCGGCGAAGATCGCGCGGAAGGGCACCTACGGACGCACCAAGGCACAGGCCGATGAGGTGTTCCACGCCTCGCCACTCGATGTCACTACCCTGCTTCTGAGCTTGGTCTACGGCGAGGGCTCAGGGAGCGTGTTTACGACGATGCTCAAGTCCATCAGGGCGTTGCCGGTCGTACCGGTGTTCGGTGATGGGAAGTGGATCTCGGCCCCTCTTCACGTTGGGGACGTGTCCTCCGCTATCGCCGCATGCATCGAGCACGACAAGACGGTCGGCAAACTGTACGATCTTGGCGGCCCGAACCTCGTCACCTTCGACCAACTGATCGACCGGCTGGCCGCTACGCTCGGGTTGCACCGCTACAAGGTCCACATCCCATTGCCCATCGCGCTCGGCCTCGCGCACCTTATGACCGCCGTACTCCGGAGACCCCCAATCACGGTGAGCAACATCCTCGGTTCAAATCAGAACACAGCGATAGACATCGAGCCAGCCCGCCGCGATTTCGGCTTCGACCCGATCGACCTCTCCCGCGGGCTCAGTCTCGTCCTGGGATGGCGTCCAAGCGCCGGCGAAAACGACCTCACGGCGGAGGCCTTAGCCATGGCCCAGTACCTCATGGGCGCACCTCTGTCTCGTGAGCTGATCGATCGCTACGCCGATGCCAGCCACACGCTCCTGGGCATGCACTCTCCGAAACCCGAACTCGTGTTCGTTCGGCGACACCCGTGGGCTCTGCCATTCATGGATGCCGCCGTTGGGCTCATGCGGCCAGAATCACTCCTTCGGAAGAAGTTACTTCTGATGACCGCCATCCTGGAGGCGACACCAAACCACGCGGAGTATTTCCTCAAGCAGCCCGCGTCGCCTTTCGAAGCGCTCCGGGTTTGCGCCTCGCAAGCAGCACGAACTATTGTGAAAGCGGTAATCGGCCTGCTGCTTTATATCCTCGTCCGCCGTCGGATATGAGTCAGGTGTCTGACGTCATCGTGGTCGGTTCCGGCGCCAGCGGCGTGCACGCAGCCACGGCACTCGTCGAGGGCGGCGCCAGTGTGACTATGTTGGATGTTGGTCACGAAGACAAGGAATACTTATCACTGGTGCCTGATCTCCCTTTCTCCCGCATGCGGCGAGAAGATCCTGCTCAGCATCGGTACCTTCTCGGGGACCGGTTCGAAGGGATTCCCTTGAGCCCGCTTGCGGCGGGTGCCCAGATCACCCCGCCGCACCAGTACGTGGTCAGGCAATTCCCTGAGCTTGCCGCGATCGTCGCGCCAGCCGGCTTCGCCGCCCTTGAAAGTTTCGCCCTCGGCGGTCTCGCCCAAACTTGGGGCGCTGTTTGCTTTCCCTTCCTCGATTCTGAGATCGTGCGAAGTGGCCTCGATCCTCGAACTCTGACACCGCACTACAGCGAGGTCGCCCGGCGGATCGGCGTATCGGCGGGCACGGGCGACATTCTGCGGCTGGCCGGGCAGGTCAAGGGGCTCCAGCCGCCGCTAGACGTGGACGACTGTGCCGCCCGAGTGCTCCATTCTTATCGGGGCCGACGCGAAGGGTTCCAGCGTGCAGGCATCGGCGTGGGTCAGCCATTCATGGCCGTGCTGACCGAGCCGCTCGATGGCCGCCGGGCGCACGCGTACCACGCCATGGAGTTCTGGTCCGACGCCGGCGGTAGCGTCTATCGGCCATGCCTGACCTTGCGCAGGCTGGACGGGCGCCCTAGCTTTTCCTACCAACGCCCGTACCTAGTCCGACGCTTCCGCGAGGAGCCGGACGGAGTGGTCAGCGTGTACGCCAGGGCCCTGGACACCGACCGGGAGGTAACATTCCAGGCGCGCGTCTTGGTGCTCGCTGCCGGTGCCTTCGGCACCACCCGCATCGTGCTGCGATCGCTGGGTCTCTACGACCTGAAGGTTCCCTTCGCCTGCAACGCCCACACGTACGTCCCATGCATTTGCTACCGAATGATTGGTGCGCCGGTATCAGAACGAGCCCACGGCCTCGCGCAGCTGACGATGATCTACGACCCGACCGGTGACCAGCAGCATCTTGTCCAAGGTCAGATGTACTCATATCGATCCCTGCTTTTATTCCGTTTGCTGAAGGAGTCGAGATTCCCGGTGCGCGAATCGATCCGCTTCGTGCGTGGCCTCGCATCCAGCCTCGTAATCTGGGTCATCCAGCACGAGGACACGTCGAGTAGCGACCAGTTCTGCCGCTTGTGCCGGTCCGACGATTCCGACGCTGACTACCTGGAGATCAGTTATGTGCCTCGGGAAGAGGCCGAGCGACGACGTCGGATGAACGAGCGCCTCATGATCCGATACATTCGCCGGCTTGGCTGCTGGCCCCTCAGCATCGTCCGTCCACCTCACGGCTCTAGCGTTCACTACGGGGGACACCTTCCAACCAACTCGGCGGAGAAGCCTTTGACTACAGAACCATCCGGTAGGTTGCGCGGTACGAGGTCCGTCTACATCGTCGATGGTGCCGCCCTCAGTTACTTGCCGGCAAAAGGTCCGACCTTCACGCTCATGGCGAACGCGAACCGAGTCGGTGAGCACGTCTTGCGCTGTTTGAAACATGTATGAGACAAAGGGCCATCGAGATGCGCTCCAGTGCCCTCGGCATAGGTCCGGCAGACTGCTATTTCGCTCACTTCGGACAACGACCGTCTTTCCGATAGGTAGCTGGCGGATCCTTCTCTCCTGGACTACCGCCAGTACAATAGGAAGAGAAAGATGCGAACGTCACGTCATCCTGCGATGGAGGAGCAAAGACAGTTTTGGGACTGGCACTGGCAACACTGGCAGAAGAGAAGAACTGTCAATCCATGGAAAGATAGGCGCCATGAGACCATCTTAACCCTTCTCCGCACCCTCAGGCTCAATCATCCACAAATTCTTGATATAGGATGTGGCCCCGGATGGTATACCGAGAAGCTGGCGCAATTTGGCCAGACCACCGGCATCGATCTCTCGGACGAGGCGATCAGCATAGCTCAATCACGGTTCCCGCATGTGACGTTCCTCGTCGGGGATATATACGAAATGCCCCTGCCGGCAGGACATTTCGACGTTGTCGTATCTCAGGAAGTCATCGATCATGTCAGCAACCAAGTTGCCTTTGTGAAGCGCGCCGCTCATGTCCTGAAACCGGGTGGGTATCTGATTCTATCATGCGCGAACAAATTCGTCATGGAGCGTCTCGGGGAAGGGGAATTTCCTCAACAACCGGCTGCGCACATCGCACAACACCTCGATATCAAGGGATTGAAACGTCTGTTGCGCGCCCACTTCCATGTCCGTCGCACAATGACCATCCTACCGATCGGAACTCGTGGCATTCTTCGGCTGATCAACTCATACAAACTCAACTCCCTTTTCGGATGGCTGATTTCCCCCACATACCTCGAAGCACTCAAGGAACGGGCTGGACTTGGATACACTCTCATCGTACTGGCCCAAAAGCACACTTAAATGGTTAGAGACGTTCCTTCAATGAGCAATGACTGAGCGGAGCTGATCTCCCGCCAGGAGGGCATCGGGATGAAAGTCGTGTTATTCTGCGGCGGCATGGGAATGAGGATTCGGGACTATTCGGACACTGTTCCGAAGCCCATGATCAATATTGGCTACCGGCCCATCCTCTGGCATGTGATGAAATACTACGCCCACTATGGGCATAAGGATTTCATCCTGTGTCTCGGCTACAAGGCCGATATGATCAAGGATTACTTTCTGAATTACAACGAGTGCCTATCGAATGATTTCGTCTTGTCAGGTGGAGGTAAGCAGCTACATCTCCTCAACACTGACATCGACGACTGGCGAATTACCTTTGTGGACACCGGTATCCCTTCCAATATCGGGCAACGACTCAAGGCCGTCGAACCCTATTTAGAGGGTGAGGAAGTATTTTTAGCAAATTATACTGACGGCGTCACTGATCTAGCACTTCCAGAGTATCTACGTTACTTCTCCGAGCGTAACAAACTTGCAAGTTTTCTCTGCGTTCGACCAACCCAAAACTTCCACGTAGTTTCGCTACAGGACGACATCGTTACTGAGCTCGAATACATCAGTCAGGCCAATATTTGGATGAACGGAGGCTTTTTTATTTTCCGCAGGGACATCTTCAGATACATGGAAGATGGCGACGAGCTTGTTGAACAGCCGTTTCAACAGCTAATCAAGGAGCATCAATTACTAGCCTACCGGTACAATGGTTTCTGGGCTTGCATGGATACTTTTAAGGACAAACAACAATTGGATGACCTTTATCTTCGGGGTCATGCCTCTTGGGAAGTGTGGAAGTCCTCACAAATCTCGAGATCGGTGATGGCTTATGCTTAAACTCCAACTCTGCAAGACGGCTGACTCGTGCTACCGGATTCTTTGTCTCGGAGCACACTCAGACGATATCGAAATTGGCTGCGGGGGAACCATCTTGACGTTGCTCGAGTCTTGTCCAGACTCAAGAATTTATTGGGTCGTTTTCAGCGCTAATTCGCAAAGAGCTTGTGAAGCTCTCGACAGTGCTAATAAGTTTCTTGAGCATGCGCATTCGAAGCAAATCGTCATTGAACATTTTCGTGAGAGCTTTTTCCCCTACATCGGTTCTGCCGTTAAAGAATACTTTGAGCAACTAAGCCATGAATTCTCCCCTGATCTTATCTTTACTCACTATCGGAACGATCTGCATCAAGACCATCGACTTCTTTCCGAACTGACTTGGAATACGTTTCGAAATCATTTGATCCTGGAATATGAGATCCCCAAATATGATGGAGATCTTGGGGTGCCCAATCTCTTTGTTCCTTTAGATGAGACGATCTATCGCAGAAAACTCGAATTTATCCTTGGTAGTTTTATGTCCCAGCGCCACCGAGACTGGTTTGACCAAGAGACGTTTTCATCTCTGCTTAGACTGCGAGGCTTAGAATGCAACGCTCCGAGCAAGCACGCTGAAGCCTTCTATTGCAGGAAAACGATTCTAGGAGTGGCCAATCACATCGCCTCAGACTCTATCCTCCCCAATGCGGTAACCAGCAACCAAGCATAGTCTAATGGAACCCTGATAAGGGTTAGTGGTTCACGTCGAGCATCTTCGAAGCGAAGGACGCATTGGACCGAGAATTTATCCGGACCAGCGACGATTACACCTTTTGCATAAGGAACCCATGCGCCTCGCTTGGAACATTCTGACGACTTTGGCGGCGCGTCTTGTGCTGCTCGCTCTTGCGCTTTTCTCATCGATTATCCTGGCACGCATTCTCGGCCCCGAGGGACGTGGCGTTTTTGCCCTCGTCCTTCTGCTGCCCGAACTGGGCGCGACCTTCGGTCTCCTCGGTTTTGAGCAGGCAAACGTGGTTTATGCCGGGCTGGAGCCGCGTGGCCGTGGAGCCCTTGTGTGGCACTCGACGGCCATCGCCGGTGTGGTGGGGGGAATTATCGCCGTTGCCGGAGTCAGCTTCTTCGTCCTTCGCGGCCCAGGCTCTCACGCATTACTACATGGTCCTCTCTGGCTTTACATCCTTCCTCTCTTGACCGTCCCTAGCGCGTTGGTCACCGCTTACTGGGGGGCTATCCTCCGGGGCATGAATCGAATTTTCCTGATGAATGCAGTCGAGGTCGGAACGAAGGGTGGCTCGCTGCTCCTCATCTTGGTGCTCGTCTGGTGGCTACGCCTCGGCGTTGCGGGGGCTGTCTCGGCTGAGACGCTGGTCAGTGCCGGGACCGTGGTTCTCATGGTCGGCCTGCTAAGGCACGTGGGAACTTGGGGGAGACCCTCATTCGACTGGCCCCTATGGAGACGTATAAGGCGATTTGCCCTCCCCGCCTACTGCGGTGGCATCACGTCCTATCTTAACTACCGCGCCGACCAATTCATCATCGCGGCGTTGCTGCCGCCCGAGCAATTGGGTTTCTACGCGATAGCCGTGGGCCTCGCGGAGCGGCTATGGATCCTAACCGGTGCCGTTGCACATGCGCTGTTGCCGCATCTCGCCAACTCGACAGAACGTGATCCGGCACTGTCCGCTGTCGTCGCAAGACATGTGATGATCTGGACGGGGGGCGCGTGCCTTCTCGTGTTTGCCTTGGCCGATGTGATGGTACGCGTGATGTACTCGTCCGCATTTGTCGAAGCCGTTTCCCCGTTGCGCTGGATGCTGCCAGGGATATTCATAGCGACTGCCGGAAAGGTGCTGGTGGCGGAGATACTTGCGCGGGAGAAGATTCACTACACAGTCTGGGTGGGGATTATTACTGTTCTCGTTAACATCGTGGGCAACTTTTTGCTGGTTCCGCGCATGGGTATCTCGGGAGCAGCGCTGGCATCCTCCATTTCCTATGCTCTACTTTCGCTTATCTTAACCTGGTATTACCTGAGGGAAACCCATGTGCAGTGGACTGCACTGCTGCCGAGTCGAAGTGACCTGTTGCCCTACACTGTGCTTTGGCACCATTTCCTCGACGTCGTTTCCCCAGCGAAGGGCATAATCCGAGGTGTATAGCCCCGAACACCATAGCCGTGGCCGACGCTCTCGTCCTGGAAGTATGACGATTGTTGCACTGGCAAACTGGGTGAAAGATAGTTGCCCCCCTGCCTGAATTGAACCCTCAACATCCCCCATACCAAACAGCCGTCAGGATCTGGCGGAAACTACCAATACCCTTGACGAAGGTCATTGGCCCATTCGCTGTCAGGAATATTCCATGAAAATTCAACGAACCTTCCCTCCAACAGCGGCCCCACTCACTGTTCGCGATCTAGTGCACGGTTTTGCCGGTTTCTTCATGGGAGGTAGATTTCTAGAAAAAATCGAAGCGGAGATCAGAGAATATTTCGGTGTTAAACACGTCTTTCTCGTTTCATCTGGCAAGGCAGCACTGACGCTGATCCTAGTTGCTCTTAAAGGCCTGTCCTCTAAGCGAGACGTGTTGATTCCCGCTTACACCTGCTTTTCTGTGCCTTCTGCCATTTGCAGGGCAAGGTTGAACGTCTCATTGTGCGACATCGATCCCACGACGTTGGATTTCGATTTTACCCTTCTTGAAAAATCACTGAGCGAGCGGACTCTTTGCGTCTTACCCATACACCTTCTCGGGCTTCCTTCGGATGTGGAGCGGGTTAAGACCTTGTGCAAGGACAAGGGCGTGTTTGTCGTCGAGGATGCCGCGCAGGCGATGGGGGGGAGATACAACGGGAGCCTGCTGGGTACCCTCGGCGATGTCGCGTTCTTCAGCCTCGGTCGGGGTAAGAATCTCACGTGTGGGTCTGGCGGGATCATCTTGACTAATTCCGACCGGATCGCCCAAGTACTCCAGAGCGAGTATGCAAAACTCAAGATTGAAACGCCTCTGAAAGCGGCCGTGAATATATTCGGGGTCATGGCAATGCGCCTATTAATACATCCCCGGTTCTATTGGTTACCGGCAGGGCTGCCCTTTCTGAAATTGGGCGAAACAAAATTCTCTGATGCCTTCCCGATGAACCGGTTGGATGGTTTGCGGGCTGGCCTCTTATTGAATTGGCAGGAGCGGCTCGATCAGTCTAACAGCGCACGCAGGATGGCGGCTAAAGATCTCATCGAGCGACTGCCTCCTGGGACTGAGGTGGTCCAATCCGCGTCGTACATAAACCCAATTTACCTTCGTTTGCCTGTCATGATGGAAAGCAAAGAAGCAAAGGAAAAGCTCTGCGCTCTTTCGAAAGAGAATGGTCTTGGCATCACGCCCTTTTATCCGACGTCAATCCAAGCCATCGAAGAGCTCACAAATCATCTCGAGAAGGCAGAATTCCCAGCCGCAACAATGGTAGCGGAGCGGCTCGTGACCCTGCCAGTTCACCATTTGCTCGGTGACAGGGATCGGGAGAAGATTTGTAACACGTTGAATGAACTACACGCTGTCGTATCAGTGCCCTCCTGAGAAGTGCATACCTCACGAGTCGTAGAGGAACTATGAAGCGTATTCTCCACATCGTTGGCGCTCGGCCTAACTTCATGAAAGTCGCCCCTATCATGTGGGAGATGGCGAAGTATCCACAAGACTTTGCACAGCTCCTGCTACATACTGGGCAGCACTACGACGTCAATATGTCGCAAGTGTTTTTGGACGAGCTAGAACTGCCACACCCAGAGGTGAATCTGGAGGTGGGCTCTGGTTCACACGCCTGGCAGACGGCTCAGGTAATGCTACGTTTCGAGCCGGTAGTGCTGGACTATAAGCCCGATTGGGTGATTGTCGTTGGCGATGTAAACTCGACACTAGCCTGCGCATTGGTATGTAGCAAGTTAGGAATTCAAGTTGCGCATGTCGAAGCAGGGCTGCGCTCTTTTGATCGCACCATGCCAGAAGAAATCAATCGCTTGCTCACCGATCAGATCGCAGACCTGCTCTTGACCCCCTCGCCCGAGGCTAATGAAAATTTGCTGGCGGAGGGGATTGCCCCGGAGAAGATTCATTTTGTAGGCAACGTAATGATTGATACGTTAATACGACTGCTACCGAAAGCACAACAACGGTGGCCCACATTGTCGGCTCGGCTGGCCCGAAATCGTTATGTCCTGGTGACGCTCCACCGTCCCTCGAACGTGGACGAGGCAGATACCCTGACCGAGATCATGGCGGCGCTGACCGAAATTAGCCGGGAGATCCCGGTGCTTTTCCCCGTACATCCCCGAACCCGTCAGCGTATCGCTGACAGTGGTTTGCAACCCCGAACTTGCAATCTCCAGTTAGTTGAACCATTAAGTTACCTGGATTTTCTCGCCTTAGAGACCCATGCCGATGTGGTGCTCACGGATTCCGGTGGTGTGCAGGAGGAAACCACTTATCTGGGCGTACCTTGCCTGACGGCTCGGCCTAACACGGAGCGACCAATCACGGTGACCACTGGGACCAACTGTTTAGTCGAAGGGAAGCGTGAAGCGCTCGTCACCGCGGTGCGAGCAGCTTTAGAGACCAGATCAAAACATCGAACTGTGCCTGCACTGTGGGATGGATTGGCTGCTCAACGCATCGTTCAGACGATGGCCCCCAGGGAACGAAGCCTTACTTCACCACCGAGTGGCATATTCGAGGTAGTCAGTTCAAGTGCCGTTTAAATTGTTGCCACGCGACATCATCAACCGCCTGCAGATATATCGCGAGCTTGGCCCGCGAGGTGGGCTGATCTATGTGAAGCTTCGGGTGCTACGCGCCCTGAGGTTGCGGCGAGATCGCCTGCATGAGCTTCCAGCGGAAGTTCACTCTATTCTTTTCGTCTGCCATGGGAATATTATCCGGAGTCCGATGGCGGCCGTAATGTTGAGGCGATACCTCTCGAAGGCTGACCGCCCTTCGATTGCTGTCGGTTCAGCCGGCCTGCACGCCAACCCCGCCCGTGGTGCCGATGCGCGAGCCCTGACTGTAGCCAAAGAATTTGGGATATCGCTTGACGATCATAGATGCCGACGGCTAACACCTACGCTCGTGGAGCAGACAGACGTGATCTTCGCCATGGACTATCGCAACGAAGCCAAGCTACTTGCACAATATCCAGAGGCGAGAGGCAAGGTGTTCCTCCTGGGGGCACTTGCTGCAGGGGAGCAACCGACTCCATTAGAAATCCCGGATCCGTATAGCGGAGATCTCGATACCATTCGTTGCTGCTACGCGACCCTGCACTCACGCATTCGTGGTCTAGCCCGTATCTTATCCCCGCCCGATCGAGACAAAAGAAAAGTAGCCCCAAATGGCACCAGGGTCCCGCTCAGCAGTCAACAGCTCCCACACGCCGACGCTCTCCCGCCGAGCGAGATGAAAAAAATTCTCATACTGAGCTATCACTTCCCGCCGGATGCTGCCGTAGGCGCCATACGCGCCGCGAAGTTCGCTAAATATCTTCCGGAATTCGGTTGGGAGCCGTATGTCCTCACGGTGAAGCCACGCTATTACAACGGATTGGACCAGGAGAGAATGGCCGATACGCCAGTATCCATGAACGTCTTCACCACCGGGATATGGCCTGACCCGGGTGTCATATACATGTGGCTGAAAAGATGGCTGTATCGTCTGCTTGGCAAGCGACGTGTCTTTGAGGCGAAGGTGAGGACATACAGTCCCCCCGATCAGCCGAATGCAGAAAGTATAGCAGGCGCACTGCGACGGCTCGTGCGCTCCTTGCTAGTGGTAGCGGATGGCGAGCTGGGCTGGGTGCCGCCGGCTACGCTCAAAGCATTGCTCCTGATGAGGCGGCTGAAAATAACCTGTCTGTACACCAGCGGTCCTCCACATGCCGCCCATGTGGCCGGTCTTACAATCAAACTTCTGCAGAGCACACGATGGATTGCGGATTTCAGAGATCCGTGGACGCTTGGTATAGAAAGGCCAGCATTTATGAGCAGCACGCTCGCAGATGGCATAGAAGCATGGCTGGAAGGGCACGTCGTGAAACACGCCGATAAAGTCATCTCTGTGACCGACAGGATGACCCAAGCGTTTATAGCCAGGTATACGAGCGTCGACAAGGCCAAATTCGTCACCCTTCCCAATGGCTATGATCCCGAAGACCTCCAGACCGTGCAAGTTCTGACGAACAATTGCAAATTCCGAGTTTCTTATCTTGGTACATTCTATTTTGGACGGACCCCAGCTGACTTCCTGAAAGCCGTCCGAGCCTTAATTAACGAGGGAATACTCGCCCCTAACGATCTTGATATCCGCTTCATTGGCCATTGTCGTCATATCAATGGCCAGTCTGTGGAGGAAATGATCAACGAGCAAGGGCTTCTCTCCGTAGTGCAAATCCTTGATCCCTTGCCGTATCTGGACGCCTTGCGGGAGATGGTTGCGTCCGATGTGTTGCTCCTCTTTGCGCCCAACCAGCCTCACCAAGTTCCAGGCAAGACCTTTGAATATTTGGCATCAGGTGCCGATATCATTGCCTTTACCTCGGAAGGAGCGACGGCCGACCTCCTAAAGGGCGAAGCGCAAGGGTTTATCGTCGAGCCTAACTCGCTCGAGCATATCAAGCGAGCTTTGGAACAGTGTTATCGTCGCTATAAGATGAAACGCCATTGCCGGCTGAGCAGTCTCTCATCACAACATACCCTGAGCAGATACCAGCGTAAAACGTTGACGAAAGAATTGGCTCTGATCCTCGAATAGCTGAAGCATCACATCTTCATCATAGATCGATTTATTCGCATTAGGTGAATAGCAATGACCTTTGTTCTTCCACATTTGACAGGTGCAGAACGCATAAGGCTCCTGATTAGGCGTATTTTAGCTGCTACACTCTTCTACAGTGGTATTTGTTCGCTTTACCGCTTCTTGCGTATGAGAAAACAGGCGGTAATTTTGACATATCACCGCGTCATTGACTCCGTTGAGTTAGGGGGCTTCTATATTCAACCTGCTGTGTTTGTGACAGAGCATGTCTTTCGTCAACAAATGCAGTACCTCTCTCGGCACTACCATGTTATTAGCCTGGATGAGTTAATTGACACCTTACTAGAAGGGAAACCCTTTCAGAGGAACACCTGCGTTATCACGTTCGATGATGGGTGGAAAGATTTCTACACGCATGCCTTTCCAATCCTACAAAAATATAACCTTCCAGCCGCAGTTTTCCTGGTTTCGGATTATGTTGGCACCAATCGCTGGTTCTGGCCAGAAAGAGTGTCGTATCTATTGATGCAATATCTTGAGGTCCAGCCCACGCTAAAGTATCAACTCAATAGATTCCCGACATTGGAACGAATAGGTTTCTTTGGCTTAGCTACTGATTCGGATCTCACACCCGGTCAGAAAATCGAGATGACAATCGCCACTATGAAGGCGCTCAGCCGTACCGAAATCGCTAAAGCAATCGGTGAACTGCAAAATCTTTCGCCAATGCCTTCGAAGCAGGAGCCCAAGCGTCCCCTCCTCCTGAACTGGGCTGAGGTCGGTCGCATGGTCAAGTGGCGAATAACGTTTGGCTCTCATACTAGCAGCCACCAGATTCTAACCACGGCATCAAATGAGGAGGCACAGGAAGAAATCATCCGGTCTAAAGGGGAAATTGAAAAATACCTATCAATGAGCTGTTGGGCCTTTTGCTATCCCAATGGGAATTATGATGGTAGCATCAAGAAAATAGTACAAGAGCACTATAAGTGTGCGCTTGCTGCTGACTCTGGCTTTGTGAGACATGGAGATGACCTATTCGCCTTAAAGCGGATCGGGATCCATAATGATATCAGTTTCACCAAGAGCATGTTTGCCTGTAAGATCTCCGGCATCTTGAGGTAATTGCCTTCGTATATACCAACAACCCAGGCGATCCCGCCCCTGCGGGTAGGCCGCTTTATGGGGGCAAAAACCACTCCTCCTTGGATGGCTTCGGACAAGTCGACAAGACAAGGTTTGAGGGTAGGGGTTGAGGACAAATATGAGGGTTTTCGTGACCGACGGTGACCAGCGAGCGACCCTAGCCGTGACCAGGTCCCTTGGGAAGCGGGGAATAGAGGTGCTGGTAGGGGAGGAACACGAGAAATCGCTTGCGTCTTCATCGAGGTACTGTGCTGAGCACATCACTTATCCATCGCCCCATAAGCATTTGGAGGACTTTTGCGAGTTTCTCCTCGATTTTTCAAGGAAGGCCTCCGTCGATATAGTGCTTCCGATAACTGACGCAACAACTTATCTGACTTCCTTCCATAAAAAAGAATTGGAACAATACACACGCTTGCCGATCCCTGAATTTAAAACTTTTGATTTCGTCTCAAACAAATGGATGCTCTTAAGGTACGCCCAAGACGTCGGCATTCCGATTCCAACAACGTACTTTATAGATGGGCTCCAGAGCTTATCAGCTATTCTCAATCAGCTTGAATATCCCATCGTCGTAAAGGGGGGACGGTCACGAATTCCACTGGGAGAAGGATGGATTCTGACGAATGTCCATTATGTCGCTTCAGAGGAGGAACTTTTACAGCTCTATCGGCAAAAGAGGTACCTCCGCTATCCTTCACTCGTCCAGGAGCGCATCGTCGGGCCCGGCATGGGCCTTTTTGTGTTGTTTAACCACGGTGAACTGGTGACAACCTTTAGCCACAGACGGCTGCGCGAGAAACCGCCATCCGGCGGCATCAGTGTGTTGCGGGAGAGTACACCTGTTTGCCCAGACCTCATGGACCAGGCTGTGAGGCTCCTCAGACCATTGGGCTGGCATGGAGTTGCCATGCTGGAGTATAAGCTCGACGAGCGAACGGCACAACCAATCCTGATGGAGGTCAACGGCCGCTTCTGGGGATCCTTGGACCTGGCGATTGCGTCTGGCATGGATTTCCCGTATCTGCTCTATAAAATGGCTATAGGCGATGACATCGAAGTCCCAGAAGCCTACCATGTTGGCGTCAAGAGCCGGTGGCTCTTAGGCGATCTCGATCATCTCTTGACGCGCCTGTTCAGAAAAGACCAAGAGCTGAATCTCCCTAAAGGTTTCCCCTCCAAGATAAAAACGTTGTTGCAGTTCCTGAAGTTTTATGAGCCTAGGCTTCACTATGAGATCTTGTCCTTGAGCGACCCACGACCGTTCATCTATGAGCTGAGGCAGTATTTAGCGCAGCTCCACAGCCAAAATGGCACGTTTAATGAGTGAGATTCGAGCACAAGGCTCAAAAGCACGGATGAGCCAGTTTTATATAACCCCTGTCACGGATACTCACTTCCACCGTTAGCATCTAACAATTTCTGCGCTCAATACGGCCCTGGTTTCCGAAGAAATAGTGATGAAGACTGTTGCAGAGACTCTATTTTGGCTGTCGCTCGCATCAATATTTTATGCCTATTTCGGCTATCCGATAGTCCTCTGGACCTTGGGCCGGCTTTGGTCACGCCCGGTTCAGCGTGCCCCCATTCGACCATCTGTTAGCTTGATCATCACAGCTCATAACGAGGAACAGACGATTCGGCAAAAGCTGGAAAATACCCTGGCCTTAGAATATCCACGAGAGCATTTCGAGGTTATTGTGGCTTCCGACGGTTCTACTGATAAGACGGAAGAGATTAGCCGCCTGTATTCTCCTTATGGGGTGCGGCTGGTAGCTCAGAGGGAGCGCAAGGGGAAGGAGGCAGCCCAAAGGCTTGCCGTCGAAGCTGCCTGTGGGGATATCTTGATCTTTACAGATGTCGCCGTCGTGCTCGAGCGCGATGCCCTCCGAAATATGGTTTCTAATTTTGCGGACCCTTCGGTAGGTTGTGTGAGCAGCGAAGATCGGATCGTCAATGCAAAGGGTGAGACCAGCGGTGAGAACTTTTATATTCGGTACGAAATGTGGCTCAGGCGATTAGAAACACAGGCCAATTCACTAGTAGGTCTAAGTGGTTCGTTCTTTGCCGTACGCAAGGAGCTCTGCGAGGGATGGTCTGATCGCCTTGCCAGTGATTTTTACCTGCTCCTGAATGCAGTTCGCCATGGCTATCGAGGTATTAGTGACCCCTATAGTCTTGGGTATTATAGAGCCATCTCCTCTACAGAGGGAGAATTCCAACGCAAAGTACGGACGGCGTTGCGGGGAATCACGGTCTTTTTCGCCACGCGAGAGATCCTGAATCCTGCTCAGTATGGCCTTTTTTCCTGGCAAGTAATCAGTCATAAATTACTGCGCTGGTCTGTACCCCTCGCTTTGTTATGTTTATTTCTATCTAATATCCTTCTACTCGGCCGACGCTTCTATCTTGTGTCTTTCTGCTTACAGTCCTTATTTTATTTAGCGGCATTTGTTGGGTATAGCTGTCAACCTTTCCATCGCCACAAACTCATCAAAATCCCTACCTTCTTCTCCATAGTTAATTTGTCAATAGCCATCGCATGGTGGCGCTATCTTACAGGAACGCGTCAGGTACTCTGGGCCCCGACCCGCAGATTCTAAGTCCTCAACGGGCCCGGTTTCGCACTGGCGCACCCTTCAGTGCCTACTTACCTCCTTTACCTAACCTCTCCCTCTTCGACGAACAGGCGCTTCCCGATAGGTTATGCAGGACTTCAAAGCCCTCAAGATATTAGACTCAACCAGAGCTCCGCAGCAAGGTTCCTGGCCTTTCTACCTTGTTGTGCTCTTCCTCGTCCTGGAATACAGCCGACCTCAAGAATATATTCCGGGTTTTGGCAGTCTTCACTTACCCGCGGTTATCTCGATTTTTCTCGCCCTTTCTCTTTTCTCGTCCCATAGTTTCAGCCTTTCCGAAAAGCAGGCAAAATTATTTCTCATGATGTTAGTGTTCATGGTATTCCATGTTCCTATTGCCGTGAATAATTATTGGGCCTTTGAGGTTACCAAAATCATGGCCACATATTTTGTGGTCTATTTAGGAATTATTACTTACATAGATTCACTCCAGAAGTTTCGCAGACTCATGACCATGTGGATAGCTATTCATCTCTTGCTAGGTGTCAATGGGATTTTGAAGGGTGGAGTTGGTATCGGAGGATGGCTCGGAGATGAGAATGATTTTGCTCTCGTAATGAATATGATTATACCGTTTGCGTTTTTCATCGCTCTTTCGGAAGCAAAAAAAATGATTCCCTACATGATTTTTCTCTTGATTTTCCTCTATGCTATGATGTCCTCTTTTTCAAGAGGTGGGTTTGTCGGCCTTGTCGCGGCCGGAACATATTGCTGGCTGCGGGCACCCGGCACAAAAAAAATACTTTCCACCGTTTTTGTCGGGCTTATGGTTATTTTTGTACTATTTTATGGATCGGACCGATATTGGCAAAGAATTCAATCGATTCAAGAAGCGGCTGAACCTGGAGGGACTGGAGAAGATCGGATGTACGAGTGGAAAATTGGCTGGCAGATGTTCTTGGCCAATCCCCTTTTAGGCGTTGGACAAGGCAATTTCCCCTGGACGTTCAGAGAGTATGAAATTGCGGCCGGGTTCTTTGAGGGCTTGAATGAGCGCTCCCGGGCGGGCCGAGCCGCACATTCGCTCTATTTTACTTTGATTCCTGAATTAGGCCTGGTTGGAATCCTTCTCTTCTTAGGAATGCTTATATGTACGTATAAAGACTTAAGATTTATTCGCCAATTCGTCCGCAAGGACGCATCCCAGGAACAAAGGCCAGAGACGAATATGGTGCTTTGTCTCAGCTATGCGATGGTAGGTAGTCTCATTGGGTTCTTTGTTAGTGGTGCTTTTATTTCTGTGCTTTATTATCCGTGTCTTTGGATGTTGATGGCATTCATAACGGCACTGCGCAAGATCATGGTAGCACACGATGAGGAATATTCTACATCTTATTGAAACCTCAGGGCCGGGAGGCGCCGAGAAGGTCCTGATCAACCTCGTGGAGGATCTGGATCGTAAAGGCTACAGTTCTATCGTTGGGTTACTCAAGGACGGCTGGCTTAATACCCAATTACGGGCGATGGGCTTCCAAACCGTAGTCATTCCTCAAGGCCCTGGCTTGGATATTAACTGGATACGCCAGACCGTCCATCTGATGAAGGCCCATGGAATTAATGTGATACATGCCCATGAGTATACGATGAGCGCATACGGTTCTCTCTTGTCTATTATCAGACCCACACCACTTATTGCGACAGTGCATGGGAAGAATGCATTTTACGCTGAAAGCGTAAAACGCCGGATAGGGTATCGGTTTGTCTCAAGACAGGCAACAAGGATGGTGGCCGTCTCAAAGGATATAAAAAACTTTTTAAAGAAAAGGGTCGGGATACGGTGTGAGAGGATCGGCACTATTCACAACGGGATTTCCGTGCGGAAGGTCCCGGAGACAGAGACAGAGCAGCTCAGGAGTGAACTCTCAATTAAGCGAGGTTCTCCGGTCATTGGCACGGTCGGGAGTCTTTATCCTGTAAAGGGACATACTTATCTATTAAAAGCGGCACAAAACGTGACACAGTTATTCCCTGATGCCACTTTTTTGATTAGCGGGCGTGGTGGACTCTTAGAAGCTCTTGAGGAAGAAATAAAAGGATTGAAGATTACTGAGAATGTGAGATTGCTCGGTTTTCGAGAAGATGTCCCAGCATTACTCCAGTTGCTGGATATTTTTGTTTTGCCGTCGCTTTCAGAGGGAATCTCCATAGCCCTCTTGGAAGCCATGGCGGCGGGCAAGCCGACAATAGCGACGATGGTTGGCGGCAACCCAGAGGTTGTCGTTGAAAACGAAACAGGGTTCCTGGTGCCAGCGGCAGATGTTCGTTCCCTGACCGAGAAGATAACGGTTCTTCTCAGAGAGAAGGACCGTGCGAGGAGGATGGGAGACATGGGCCGGCAAAGGGTCGAAAGACACTTTAGCCTAGAAACGATGGTACAGAAATACCAGCAATTATACGAGTGCTGCTTGGCCAGATAACGGATAATAAGAGAATATTGCCCGAGTTATCATCGACTTTTGGTTGGCAGGGGCCTAAGCCCTGGCATGTGCGAGCTTGGGACAAGGTCTGCACCATATGCCGGGCCCGGCGGCATCATATCCGCGGGCGGCGTTACGCCTTATAGTACTGTGTAGGTGTTCTTGTCAGCTTCGGGACAGAGCCCATAAAGCAGTTAAGTCTGCTGCCAAGTCTTCTACCGAGAGGGGGCTTTTCCCACGAGGGGTATCAATCCTGCCAAGCAATGAGCCTACGGCCGGGTCTTCACCATTGCGGATCATCAGCACGGTTTCCACTGAAGCAGGTGCGATATTAGGCGGACCGCCGCATACGTGGCGGCGCTATGCGTGAGGGTTCGACGGGGATGAGGTCTTATCCTCCAAAGATTAGAGTATGTCACGTGGCGATGGGAGATTTGTGGGCAGGTGCCGAGGTCCAGCTAGCGGTTCTCTTAGCTTCGCTGGTCAAAATTCCAGGCTTCGCGGTATCGGCCATTCTCTTTAACGAGGGGCGCTTAGCCAGTGAGCTGAGGGCTCTCGGAGTAAATACTCATGTGATCCTCGAGTCCCGACACAATAGCCTGTCGTTATTCAGGCATTTAGTGGGTTATTTCAAGCGAAACAATATCGATATCGTCCACACCCACAAATACAAAGATAATATCCTCGGAGCTCTGGCATCGTCCTATCAAGGAATCAGGCATAGGATCAGGACTATCCATGGCTTTCCCGAACCCTTCTTAGGGTTCGAGAAAGTCAAAATAAACCTTTACCAGAGGGTTGATAGTAGGATCAACCGATGGTTGGTCGATCGGATTCTGGCTGTTTCTCTTGACCTACAGCAGCAGTTAGTCAAACGATTTGGAGCCGAAAAGGTCATCTGTGTCCATAATGCGGTTGACATCGAGCAAGTCGGGGTCACTGGGCATGTGGCAGAACTAAAAAAGGAGCTAAATGTCAGTGACGGAGAATTTCTGATTGGCACGATGGGCCGGCTTACGCCGGTGAAAGGCCTGGAGTCCTTCCTCACTGCCGCCCGTATCATCCGCCGCCAAAAGTCCCGGGTAAAATTCTTGATCGTGGGTGATGGCCCTTTGAAGGATGCCCTTCGCGCAGCCGCCCGAGCATACGGGCTTGATAAGGATGTCCTTTTCCTGGGTCATCGAAATGATAGCTATGACATCCTGGCACTCATGGACCTCTTCATATTGCCTTCGTTAAGTGAAGGGATCCCCATGGTTTTGCTCGAGGCATTGGCCTTAGCTCGCCCCGTCGTTGCAAGTCGTGTAGGTGGTATCCCCGAGGTCATCGTGGACGGCGAAAACGGCCTTTTGGTAGCACCAGGGAGACCTGAGGAGCTAGCGCAGAGCTGCATCGCCCTGATGGATGACCACCGTTTTGCTCAAGCGCTGGGTTCCGGAGGCCGGAAATGCGTCGAGGAAAGGTTTTCCGCAAGGTATATGGCGGAGAAGGTAGCCGAGGTTTACCGGACGCTCGTATGCAATGAGGGAAGCAGATGAAGATCGGGCTCATAGGTTGTGGGCAAATCGCACATGTACACGCCCCGTTTATTCTAGAGCACAACAGGCACAGCATCGTTGGGGTGTGTGATCAGGACCTTGGCCGCGCCGAGGCGTTTGCACAAACGTTCAAGATCGGCAAGGTGTATGGGAGCTTCGAGCAGCTTCTCGAGGAGCAAAGACCTGATGTGATTCATGTCTTAACACCTCCATCGACGCATGCGCCGATAGCGCTGCAGGCGATCCAAGCGGGCTGTCATGTCCTGGTCGAAAAACCTATGGCCCTTTCTCTGGCAGAAGCGGACGCTATGATCGCGGCCGCCGAGATCCATAGAGTTAAGCTCTGCGTCGACCACAATCAGCTCTTTGATCCGGTTATTTTGCAAGCGCGGCGACTGGTAACCGAGGGTGTTGTGGGATCTGTCATCGGTGTCGAGAGCTACTTCGGTTTCAACCTCGCGCAGGTCTCGGAACGACGGTGGGCCGAAAAGCTGCCCGCGGGGGTCCTTCAAGATCTGGCGCCTCATCCGCTTTCCCTAATCCTACAATTCCTCGGCGATCCACTGGAATTACACGCCTCAACATTAATAAGCGGGACACTTGGTCCACACGTGCCGGATGAAATACGTGTTCTCATGAAAGGGAAGGATGCTGTCGGCACCCTGTCGATCTCCCTGGGGATCAAGCCGTACCTCAACTTCCTGAGACTCTATGGTTCCAAGGCGGTCCTCCATGCCGATCTCGCCAATATGATCCTGTCGATGGAGCGGCTTCGGCCGTTGCCGAAGGCTGTGGCGCGTGGACTCATGAGCATCGAACAAGGAACGCAACTGGCCTCAGGCGCGGTTCGGAACGCGCTCAAGTTCGCACTAGGCCGATTGAAGCCCTACCAGGGGGTAGGGAACGTGATTCACGCCTTCTATGAAAGCATCGAGCACGACCACGGGCCTCCGGTCCCGGGCGAAACAGGTCGGCACGTAGTACAGGTCTTTGAGCGCATCCGAGCGGAACTCCCCACACCTGTAATCCAGCAGCGGAGCGTGGAGCGGCGCAGAGGCCGAGGGGCAAGGGTCTTTGTGACCGGAGCTAGCGGCTTTGTCGGAAGTCACCTAGTGCAAAGACTGGCCAAACAAGGGGTAGTGGTCCGGGCTCTTGTCAGACCGACAAGTCGGATTGGTCACCTTCGAGATCAGGATGTCGATTGGGTGGATGGAGACCTGGGGGATGTCGAAAAGTTAAAAAGGGCGATGGAAGGCTGCAGCATCGTCTATCATTGTGCCGCTACCACAAACGGAGTCTGGAGTGATTACCTGGAGGGGACAATCCGGGGGACTGAGCGGTTGCTCGCAGCAAGCGCGGCAGTTGGTGTGAGGCGGTTTGTCTATATCAGCTCACTTTCTGTCTATGACGTTAGACAATTGAAGGATCATGAATGGATCACGGAAGACGCCCCCATCGAGCCATACCCTGAACGACGGGGCTACTACACCCAGTCGAAAATCGAAGCCGAGAGGCTTGTCCTCGCTTTCGGTCAGAAGCCTGGATTGCCGATCGCCATTCTCCGTCCCGGAACCATATACGGCCCCCGTGGCCAGGTATTTTTTCCCCAGATTGGGTATGCTTTGAAAAATAAGGTCTTCATGATTATTGGACGGGGAAATCATCTCTTGCCACTAGCCTACGTGGAGAATGTTGTTGACGCAATGTGTCTAGCTGGGATAAGGCCAGAGGCGCTTGGCCGGGTTTACAATATCGTTGACGACGATGAGATCACGCAACGTGAATACCTTAAACAGCTCATTCATAGGGCAGGACTTCAAGCGTTCATCATGCATGTGCCGTTTGGTTTCGTTTACTTCGCTGCATCTCTCCTCGAGGCACAGACGGCCTTGGCAAGGACCAAAAGCCCCTCCCTGCATAGCCGTTACCGATTGGTGTGCGGCACAAGGGATGTTCGGTATGACACGTCCCGGGCAAAGAATGAACTCCAATGGAAACCTAATGTTGCCCTCGAAGAGGGATTAAAGCGCACCTTTGAGTGGTATAACAATGAACGAAGACGGCATTAACGCCGCAAGCCTAAGCGAGTGATCGCTGATACCAAAAACGTCCCAATGATATTAAATAAGGAATGCACAGAGAGTCTTTTGTGTAAAGATCCTCTGTATTGGCTTCAACTTGAATAGCCTTTTTCGGTCCAGCCTTCACAATTCATTGGACGCGGAGGTTCGTGGGTGGAGCAGGGGCGATCGTGTCGCCGGAAGTTGGAACGAGACACCCGATATAGCCTTTGGCAACCACAACGTGGTCAAACTTCATGCTAGCAGAGAAGCCAGAGGGATAGTCCGGCGCATAATGTTGGAGCCAGATATAGTTCAGGTTCAAGGCCGGGTCGTTTCTCCATTGGAGGCCTTCAAACGTCGTGGAAACAGTCGGATCAGGGTAGAAGTTCCCCCAGATCCAGTATCCCTTCGGAAAGCCCTTCCCCACGTGTGAGACCTTAGTGCCGTTGATCCAGATGGCGTGTTCGCCGCTGGTGTCGGTTACCGGGTTATTGAGTTTGACCATGTGTTCGATGCAGGTCCACTGTCCTGTCTTTAGCTGGACGCTGGGATTGTTGAGCATCAGGTTCCCCCAGTAGTTGCCGTCTCCCGCTTGATGCATGCCCATCCAGTAGTCATAGTGATCAACGCGGTGGGTGCCGATGGGATCAACATCTTCGACTGCGGCACTGAAGAGGTCGTTGCCGTAGGGTTTGAGACCTGCTCTAGGGTAGGGATACGTCAGCGGAGGGCTGTAGCCACCCATCCAGATGCCGTGGTGGGAGTAATTGGCATTGGAGGGATACTTGATGTAGTAGCGGACATAGAGCGTTGGATCAACACCGGGAGAGAGGAGCTTGTAGAGGGCCCCCCCATCATTGATCCCACCCGTTCCCTTAATGTCGAGGGAGTAGCTCCCCGGACTACCAGTTGGCACA